>Ga0105099_10000249_pt1 | contig 36509 bp, 20 predicted proteins | sample PPLLak3cmMay2015_2_FD_79138 | JGI IMG/M metagenome (GOLD analysis project Ga0105099, IMG submission 79138) | Freshwater sediment microbial communities from Prairie Pothole Lake near Jamestown, North Dakota, USA - PPLs Lake P8 Core (1) Depth... | ecosystem: Environmental > Aquatic > Freshwater >... | reverse complement strand
TTATCCAGCTTCAGCGTGCCGGTCGTTATTACCGGCTCGCTTACTATAAAAAAACTGTCAGTATCTTTTGACACAAATCCGAGCTTTTCAAGGATCAGTATCGCCTTTTTCGCCTGATCCGGCCGTATCTGCGGATTCAGCATCTTTCCAATTCTCTTATATACATCCGGTTCATCCTTGAATTTTCTGATGCTAAGCAGCGCCCTCACCGCACTGTAATACCATTTCAAATAATATTCATACCTGGAAACATCAACCACTTTGGCGCTGGAAGTTTGACAAGCCATCATCCGCTCAAAAAACAGCATGCGCTCCTGCGCAGAAGTCGCCTCGTTGAAATAGACCATGTTTTCGAAATATTCCGCTTCGCGCCTGGTATGCCCGATTGCAGCAGAAAACTTAAAAATCAGCACCCGCCCCAGATTCTGCCTGCCCTCGACAACATCTTTATACAACCCGACCGAATTGATTCCCGACTTTTTGGCAAAATACCGGTACGAAAAAGCCTTTTTGCTCTGCTTCTGTTCAATATAATAATCAGACAGATATTTCCTGTAATCTGTATAATCGAAGATAGAAATAAGAGTCTGCTTTCGGTTCATAGGGAGACCTTTCACAAACTAATATAACAAAAAAAAAGAGACAGGAGTAAAATTTATTTATAAAAATTGTAATTTATGTTCTGTTTTTACGGAACATATTTAATAGTTTAAATTAAATTATACTTATTATATTAGATTGAAATTTAATGAATTATATCATTTTGATAGTAATATTAGTATTTTTATTAAAGCATACTACCTATACTTATTACGGAACATTAATGCGGGTTGTTTTAGGGGAAGATGCTCCAATATTACACGGGGGACGCTATCTTTGATGATAATTTTAAAGCTGAAATTCCGATTTATTAGTGGTGCCATAGGGTGGAGGTATTATCTATAATTCGGGAATAGTTTTATTATTCTATGCAATTACCCGAGACGCCCTTAAATCGATTATTTCTCTATCCACTTCAAGCTCTGCGATATCAAAAACCCAGCCTTGCCGGTCTGATTCCCGCCCCCAGTGCATTACAATATTGAGAATTGCGTCGCGGGAAGACCCGTATATTTTGAAGCGATACTTCGCAAAGCTAACAAAACCCATTGGATAGTTTGGCGCTGGAAGCGACTCAATTTTTATAAACTGGCCGAGTTGTTCTTTAATCTTTTCGCTCGATTCAATAAATTTAATACAATATCCATAAGAGTCATGAAATCTGTCAAATAAGAGAGCTATTCTTGGAAGGATGTATTTCAGAAGGAAAATATAAACAAGGGTCAGTATCGTAAAAAATAAAACTACGATCAGTATATACTTCAGTTCAATGCCAATATTTTCCATATTTTTCTACGACTTTATTGTAATGTAGAAGCTTATCTGTCACTTTCATAGAGCGTTTTTTTCGAAAGAGTGTTTTGAAATTATAAAATCAACCATGTGCTTGGTTGAAATAAACGTTTATTTAGGTTTGTATTGGTCCAAACTTTTTACATTATTCTCAAATATATCTTTTATTACACAATTAATGGTTTCCTTATTTACATTAAACAGCTCGAAGATACACTTTTTGTTAAATTTGAAAAGCCCTCTCAAGCCATATCTTTTAATATAAGCGACAAAAATTCTATTTTCCGATTTTGATTTTTTTTCGTAGCAAATATATCTGGAGCTATCGGCACCATCATTAGGTTTTATGAAGAGAAATGGCGGAACTCTTGATCCTGTTTTTACAAGGTATTGTTGATATTCTCTGATTTCAGAATCCCAATCAAAATTGTTGAGAAAAGTAATTGTTTCTTTAAAATTGAAGTTACCAAATGAGTTATGCTCATTTTTATCATTAGTTTTAAATATTTCTGCTACTGTTCGGTCCATCGTGAAAATTTTTTTATAAAATTCCTTCGCATAAAACGCTTAATAGCCCACAATCGCAGTTCAAAACTATATTAAGATAAGATATTCGGTTCAAGAATCTTAATGCAATAAAATATGTGTTCTTTTCTGATAGGTGTCAATTATTAAAATTCTCTTTATCGAGAAATCCTTTATCCTGCAATACTTTCTTTATAACATTTTCTTCGTTCTCTAATATAAGGAGCCTTTTGTCTTCATCTACAAAGGCATCAGCCCCACCCACTCCTGCAATAGACCCAGCGTTGTTCTTTTGTTCTATTATATACTTTTTTTGCCGCTCAATTTTCTGACGTATGTCTGCAAGAATTTCTTGTGGCGTCATGGTTTTGAGCTTCAAGGTTGTCTGCTTTTTTGTTAGATGGTTGTTGAAATGATGTACAGCTTTGAGGATTAATACATATACAATTCCGATAATAATTAAACCCAGTATTATAATCAGAACCCAACCCATAACGTCTCCCGAATGAAACCCTCCAGTCACTTTCCCTGTATCTCCGCAATCCTCGCCTTGACTATTCTTTTCACCAATGCTGCCGTCACTGGTTTATCAGGATGGAAGCGAATCGTTCCTTTTGCGGTCTCATACCCGGCCAGTTCAGCAGAAAACGTTTTCAGAACAGCCGGGCTCATGGGATAAAAACCACAATGGTTCTTGAACGCAGCATAACATACCAGCGGCTTTCCTTTTACCAGAAAAGCCGGGACACCATAGCTGAAACCCTCTTCTGCTTCGGGAGCTGCGGTCCGTATAATGGCGCGCAAAGTTTGAAGAGCGTTGCGAAATTCAGTTGGAAATTCGGATAAGTATGTATCGACACTTTTTGCCTTGTTTTTTTGTTTGGAATTCATATTTTGTATTCGTAATTGGGGACGGAGATGCTTTATTGCTTTATTCTTCAACCGACATTTTATACTTTTTTATATACATCTCACCCTCATCCAGCATGCGTGACACCGACGAAGCGCCAATGCCATAATAGCGTGCGACCTCTGTTACCGGCAAGCCCAGCCTGCGGTGTGATAACGCTGCTACAATCTTTCGTATTGTTGACCTGCTATTCCGCCTGCCCCGCTTATGAATATCCTCCTTGTCCTGCCCCAACTGCTGCGCTGCTGCATTCGCAACCATCTCTACGGTCCACCCTTTCTTGACATACGCCGAAAGCTGCATCCGGTTTAATCGGTCACGCTCTATCGCCTTTCTGACAAATTTCTGATCCCCGATTACCCAGCAACGGTACTCTTTACGGTCTGCTACACCGTGGTTACTCCTGCGAACTGATTCCAGAAAATCTCCCGCCTCCTCCGCTCCTGCACCACTCGCAATATATCCCCGATACTCTTCTGCTCCCGTGTCTCCTTCTTTTGAGAACCGCCGCAGAATATCAGCAGTATTTTGAAACGCGCACGTCCTTGCACCCACCAGTACCGCATGACCGCTCCACGGGTATACATCCAGCTCCCGCATATTCCCACATACCCGACCGCGTATCGGGTTTAAATGTATATACCGCACCAGCTCCTCTATATATCCCTGATCCTGCGTCACAATAGATTTATATCTATCCTGAAACAGATACCCGCGGCCATTGTATTTCTTGCGGTACCATCCTGCATAGCGTGAATTCAACCTGCGCATCAAAGCACTGAGTGGCTCTTCATTCACCCGCACTAAAAGGTGATAATGATTATCCATTAATACCCAGGCATAGCATGTATACCTGTATCGCTTGATACCATCAGCCAATAACGACAAGAACATGGCACGGTCTTCATCGTCGCAGAAAATCTTCCGGCCTTCTATTCCTCTGGCCATGATATGGTGGACAGCACCCGGAACTATTAATCGCGCTTTTCTTGCCATGAATTAAATATATTTTCTGGATGAATTATAAAGCAATAAAGCATCTCCGTCCCTATATATGCAATTCAATAAAAATCCGGTACAGGGTCTATCAAAATGGAAAAACCGAATATATTTTTGTGCTACCACTCAATACAGCCTCATCAATACCCTGCTGAAATCGTAAAACAAATACTGTAACAATTTTAAAGAAAGGTGCTTCATGAGAAACCTCTTTTTCTTTTTTGGTGTGGTACTGATTTGCGGTATCATTGGCTGCTTGAAACCAACCGATATAGCAGACGATAATGACCCGGTTATTGACCCGGAACTTATTGCGGTCAAAGACTCCGCGGTGGCTCTGGTGGAAAATTTTCTGGCCGCATACGTCGACAGCAGCGAACAGGCGACCGATACAGCGGTCTATAAGTACATGGGTTCGATCCCGGCATTTTCAGGCGTTGCGTTCAGCGAAAGCGGCGTCTGGGCGACATTCTCCGACATGACAGTATACATGGTTGTTACACGGCGCAAGCCCATGCCCGAAGATTTAATGATCGGCACATTTCCCGACTCTCTCTGCGACACAACAGATCGGCGGGCGAATCTTCCCGACGGAAAAACATTCTGTATTGCCGCAGGTCTGGACATGCTGGATCCGACTATGATGGATTCCAACGGCACATCAACCGGCGCAACCAGTCACAGCCTTGAAATTGCCTACATGCTGAACATGCGCGGCAAATACAGCCTGTCAAAAATGATCGACTGCACCTATGAAGGGTTCAAGCGGATCAAGGATGTAAAACCGGCAGTGCTCTATTTAAATGTTCATGGCGCTATCGGGGGCGAATCCGATAATATCTATAACATACCAACCCTGACTCTGTGGCCTAAAAACATTCCGGCCGATATTCATCAGGAATGGATCGATCGCAAAATCATTCGTTCAACGGCGCAGCTTGTTGACACAAAAGGAAACATAGAATATTTTACGGTCATTGCCATAACCAGCAAATTCGTCGACCAATACTGGAGCTTCCAAAAGGATGCGCTGGTTTATATAGACGGCTGCTTTTCCGCCGGTCCCTCCGCCGGGGCTTTCAGGGATGCGTGCGTCGCCAAAGGAGCGGGATGCTATGTAGGTTGGAAAGGTATTTCAAATGCTACCAACTGCTATCCTGTCGTGAAACTTTTTTTCGACCGTCTTCTCGGATATAATCTACACGAACCAAACAAACCGGCGCAGCGGCCATTTCCACCGGCGGAGGTGTATAAGGAATTGAAGAATATGGGCAAACCGGTGGGTAAAATGGATGTTTACAGCCCCAACCCTGCCGGGGGCATGCTGGTACCCAGTATTAAAAAAATGGTGGTCACCGAGCGTACCTGGGAAGAGCCTCTGGATGGCGAAACAAAACTATCCATAACAGGTTATTTCGGGCACGCATCCGGGCACGATATAAAAGTGTTTGTTAACAACCAGCCAATGAGCGGCGTTAAAACCAAAACCGCTGCGGACGGCAGTATTGAAGAGATCGAATGCACCCTCCCCGCGGATCCCGCTGATGCCGGATACGCGGGAAACGTGCTGGTGACGATAGACAAGCGCTACAGTAACAAGGTCCCGATCACTCTCTGGAAATGGAAACACAAACAGCGTGTGACCATGTCCGGAACCGGCCTCAGTATTGATCAGACTGTCGAGTGGGAATCCTGCATTCGCGCGGACGTGCACCCCTATCGTGAAACGGCCGGCGGAGAACTCCAGCCGCCCGATCCTGTTGAATTCAGGGCAGCCAAGGGATCAAAGACAAAATTTACCATGAAAATCACCATGCCCGAAGCAACCGCCACCCCGGAAAATGGCGAACTGCCTTACGGATTACACAATGAAGGTACCATGATCCGGGGGTACGTGTTCAAAGGAACGCTGGATGTTGAAAGCGGCAGCCTCGATCTTGACAACTCATACGGTGCCTATGTTACCATTAATCCGGGCGCCCGCCAGTTTCCCCTGTATCTTGATACCTATATAAGTTGTGCGAACGGCGGCGCCACCCGCAGATTCACGGTCGGAGAAGATTATAAAATCACGAAAGAGACTATCACCGGCGCGATACCGAATTCATCGCTGACCGTCGAAGAATGCATGCCGGAATTCACTCCCGGCGCGACTAAAAGCGTTGCTGGAGAGGATATGAACAGCGCTTTTTAACGGGGCATAACCAGCTGCACGTATCGCTCTGGATCTGATGCAGCTATGCAAATATGCGAAGCCTTCTAAACCGCAACGTCCCGATTTATCAGGAAAAGGGTCGGGGATAGAGGCGTGATTGCCACACACAATTTCTTGTTGATAATTTCGTCGTTAGCACCTAACCCGGCAAAGCCGCATCGTCCCCTTAATGGGGGGAAACTTTTAAATAAGTGATTGTAAGCTTTGCTGGATAAGCGCCCTGCTCATCGCAGGATTAAAATCTGTACACTGACTAATCTACGTTTTCAAATTATATACGCTAAAAGCATAGATGATGTAGCTACAGTACCTATAACCAGGTTTATAACTACTATGGTTAAAAAATTTTATCTGCCCCTTTTAATTATTGGCCTCGTCAGTATCGCCTGTTTCTCCCAGAACTGGAAACTCGTCTGGTCGGATGAGTTCAAATACACCGGCATACCGGACTCAAATAAATGGGGCTTTGACATCGATGGTAACTCCTGGGACTGGGGCAACAACGAGCTGCAGAACTATACCCCGGCCTCAAAAAACAATGCACGGGCCGACGGCGAGTATCTTATCATCGAAGCACGAAAAGAAAAATGGACCTACCCCGGCGATAATCAGGAACGCGATTATACTTCGGCGCGACTCAGAACCATACGCAAGGGAGACTGGACCTGCGGCAGAGTTGAGGTGCGCGCAAAGCTTCCGGCCGGCAGGGGCACCTGGCCTGCGATCTGGATGCTTTCGACGGATAACGCCTACGGCGCCTGGCCAAAAAGCGGTGAACTCGATATCATGGAGCATGTGGGATTCGATCCCGGCAAAATCCACTGCACGATCCATTCGGAAGCCTATAACCACATGCTCGGCACCCAGCAGGGCGCCAATAAAATCATCAGCGATCCGTTCAACGCCTTTTACACCTACGTCATGGAATGGTCTCCTGATCGTATAGATTTTTACATAAATACCGACAAAATTTTCACCTTTAATAATGATAACACCGGCAACTACAAAACATGGCCTTTTGATAAACGGTTTCATCTGCTTCTGAATATCGCAGTCGGCGGGAACTGGGGCGGTCAGCAGGGTGTTGATACGACAATATTCCCGGTGCGCATGAGTGTTGATTATGTGCGGGTGTATGAGAAAGCGACCTCGCCGATACACGCTTCACTGCATAGCACCCGGCACCCCTCACTGAAAATTTCTCCCCTGCATAACGGCAATCCAATGCTTTACATCACCCTGTATCGAAGCAGTAACGTGTTAACAAAGCTCTTCTCAGCCGCAGGCTCTATACTTCATGAAAAAACAGCGCCTGATCTTCAGCCGGGAAGCCATACCATTTGTTTGGGAAATAAACACACTGCCCTGCCGAGCGGCATGTACCTGGTGCTGGTTCAAACCAGAAGTACCACATTTATTGAGAAATTCTGTATTGTACGATGACAGCAACTATAGTAGAACCGTTATATCAGATTTTCAGTTCTTGACCGCATCATCTCCCGAATCCGGATCAGCACCCTCCTCATCCCAGCCGATCTTATCTTTTGTATCGCAATAATCCTTCTGGAAGCAATCCGGGCAATAGCCGTCACACCCGTCAATCACATAGGTGAAACCCTTGTCATGTGCGGGAAAGGTCTCTTCATGAGGTATAACTTCTGTTGTCAGGTATGTATAAAGCGATTCGTCGGGAAGTTTTCGATTCAATGCCACGTCAATATTGTTATAAGAGAATATTTCCAGAATATAGGCAAGCTTCTCCGAAAGCTCTTTCCTGCTTAACTGCACGGCAGAAGGAAAGATGCACTCTTCCGGGAAAAGCGATCTCATGGGCCGTTTTGGCTGCTCATCAAGGTCTTCATACAATTCATAACTTTTTAAAATCTTGTTTTGCAGCTTCGGGTCAGCACTCGTTTCATCAAACTCAAATCCCCTTTTCAAGGTAAGATCCAGCTCCAGGGCCTGATTCTCCAGTTCTAAATCCAGATTATCCCGGTCTTCGTCCTTCCACACGTCATTAAAATCACTCATTGCATTTTCCTTATCGTTGTGTTTATATCTCTTTTTAGAACCTTAGAAATAATTTTCTGACATTTTTAGGCAGAAAATTATTTCGTGAAGGTTCTTATCCAGCTTGTCTGGGTTAGGCGTGAACGGAAAAGATACTCTTCAACCCGCGTAACAATGCTCCATCTGCGTAAAAATTCGGGGTAATTGCCAAACAAGCGTTTAAACATCGAACCAATATATAAATTTATATCCTGACACCCTCAATCTTAATTTATTTTCAAAAGTACAGAATTTTTTTTCTCTTGAATTAAAACGTTATTTTGTATATTATTAGATACTGTAGGAGAATTATATACGCGGTTAGCGTAGATAATTTGACGTACCGTATCTTATCCTACTTTTCTGTGTAAAAGGTTAAAGGACTAAAGTCCCAAAGCCCTATAATCACTTATTCCATACCTTCCGGTTTTGCCGGATTAACTTGTTTGGATAGGACGACATATTTTCTTTTAAAAAAGGACCCGGTATGTTCAATAAATGTTTTGCTTTCACAGTTGCAATCTCTCTGTATACCTCATTTCTCTGCGCACAAACCATTAACGGGGTGGTGAAAGACGCCCTTCTGGACAAACCTCTCCAGGGTGCAACCGTCACTATTGTCGAGTTGAAAAAATCCTATAAAACCGACTCGGTCGGCGCGTATGCCACAGAAAAAATTCAAGAAGGTTCCTATACGGTCCAGGCAACAGCGCCCCAATATCTCAAAGTCTCAAAACGCATTATTTTGTCGTCAAAAAAAGAGGTCGGGGTTTCAGATATAACACTTGACCTGAAACTCTATAACATCGGCAGCAGTGCGGGTGAATCAAAGGGAAATATGTCCATCAGCTATTTCTTTCCCGGTCACAATAATGTTTTGATAATCATCTCCAACAAAGAGGGCCGCAAGATCAGGCGCGCTTTTGATAAAAGCAGAAGCGGTGGCAAGCGTATTTTTATGTGGGACGGAAAGGATGATCAGGGCCGTCCTTTGCCGCCCGGCACCTATACGTGCCAGATCTCCAGCGGGACCATGGTTATGAACCGTCAGATCACCTGGGAAGGCGATACATCCAAATAGCCCGGCAGATTTGAAAGCCACCATGCCTGAAAAAGAGCTTCATCGCTACTTTGGAAAAGAATTCAATGTATTCTGGAACGAGCCGCTCTGCATCCATATCGAAGAGTGCCTGCGCGCACCCGGTGGTTTATTCATCAAAGACCGCCTCCCCTGGTGCAAGCCCGATTGCGTGCCGGCAAAACAGGCTGCAGAAATAATTGAGCGGTGTCCGACCGGCTCCCTGACCTGCCACGCAAAAGACGGAACCCTTCTCGAACAGCCGGCCATGGAAAACAGTATTCTCGTTTCATACAACGGTCCTTTTTTTGCCCGTGGCGATTTAAGTATCGAAGGAGCTGACGAGACTAAACCCGGCGTCAAATTCCGCGCAGCCCTCTGCAGATGCGGCCAGTCGAAAAACAAACCCTTCTGCGACAATTCCCACGAATGCACGCATTTCCATGATTATGGCGCGGTGGGCGAACAGGGACCCGGGCTGAAAAAAAGGGGGGGACCCCTGCGTATCAAGCCCCTGCCCGGCGGACCGCTTGCCGTATCAGGAAACCTCACCATCCTTTCCAGCAGCGGACGTACGGCATGGGAGGGGTGCAGTGCCGCCCTTTGTCAATGCGGCGCCTCAAGGAAAAAGCCCTTTTGCGACGGCAGCCACAAGCAATAAACAGTTAAAGAATAATTAATAAACGCCTTACAAATTGCTTTTATCGTAATTTTTCAGCAGTATTCCTGCCAATTAACACAATTATTAGCAACTCTTATATAAAAACAGATTTTTTTAAATATTTTGCTATATTATATGGATAAGGGACGAATCCACGAGAAACATTTCGTTTGTAATTACGGGAGGGGGAGATCTGTAACTTTCGCTTAATACATACTTTTTCCATCAATCCATTTCTCTATCAAATCCAATATTAAAAGCCTTAGGGGAGGGCACTATGAGGTTTTACAAACCACTGTTACTGTTTTGTGCAACGTTTGTTTTCGTATCGCTGAGCCATGCCGGCATCTCTTTTGATGTTCCGCGGCACAGCATCTCTTTGTCGACAGAAGCCGACGGCGCTGTTTTCAAAGGCGCCACGGTGTACGGCGAGCCGGGCGAACCCGAGCTGCCGGTCTATTCCTATACATTCCTTGTGCCGCCCGATGCCGACCTGAACCGCATCAGCGTTTCAATCAAAGGTTTGTCGGAAGAACCGGTTCCCGGCACCTATGCGGTACGGCCGGGCCCCCTGCTGAAAATCCAGAACGAAACGATCATACCGGAAGGAAAAACGATTGTCGATGGAAAAGACATGGCCATCTATTCAACCGACGCGTTCTTTCCCGCTTCGTATGCAAAGGCGTACACCACCGGCCAGTTATGCTATTATAAAACGGTTACCGTCGACGTGTATCCCTACGTCTACAATCCGGTTACCGGACAACTCAGGAAATTGGCAGGCGGTACGGTGGCGCTGCACGTCCCCACTGTTTCCAATTTCAATACAACCCGCGGAACCGTGTATCCCATGGACCCCGCCGCTACCAGAAAAATCAAATTGCTTGTCGCCAATTATGATGACATGGCGGCCGCCTATGCCAGCTACGAATCAAACACCGTCAAAGCAACCGGGCTGGCTATTATCACCACAAACGCCATCAAGACGGGATCCGCGCAACTGAACGCCTATATCGCCGCAAAGGAGAAACGGGGATATACCGTAACCGTTGCAACCGAAACCCAGTGGGGAACAGGTTCCGGGGCCGTGTGCGATAAAGTGAGAGCATGGCTGAAAAGCAACTATCAGACGCTCGGTATCCGTTTTGTCTTGCTTATCGGCAACCCGACGCCTTCGACCGGCGACCTTGCCATGTATAAAGGCACCAGCAACACAACACCGACCGACTGGTATTACAGCGAATTGAGCGGATCAACCATCAGCAGCAGCGACTATATCGCCGAAGTGCATGTCGGCAGGATCCCGGTTTACAGCACCGCCGACATTCAGAAATTAGACAAAATTCTTACAAAAACCATTGCGTACGAAAATGCGCCCCTCACTGAAATCGGGTGGCGATTCAAAGCGCTTCTTTCCATGAAGCCTATTGATAACAGTACGCAGGCGTATGAACTTGGCGAGCAAATCAAAGACTCGACCCTCAAGCCGATGCAATGGAAATGGTACCGGGTCTACGAGCAAACCTACAATCTCAACCCGCCGCCGGAATTGACGCCATGCAATGCCACCAACACCCAGAAAGCCTGGAAGGAGCAGAGGCCGGGAATCGTCGGATGGGATACGCACGGCCAGGCAACCAGTTCAAGCGCAATGATTACCGTCAACGAAGTCCCGAACCTTGACGATACCTATCCGGTTTTCACGTTTCAGGGCGCCTGCCTCAACGCAAAACCGGACGTTACGAACAATCTCTGCTATGCCATTCTGGTGAACGGCGGCATCGTCACCCACGGAGGAACCATCAGCGTCGGTTATACCCCTGGTGAAAAAGACTATACAAAGACCGGCTCTATTGGCGGTCAGGAGTACTGGTGGGCGAAATTTTTAATCAGGGACTCGCTTGCAGACGCAGAAGCGGTAGATATGGCGCGCGCCCAGATTAAAGGCAAAAGCTGGTCAAACCATCTCGCGCTTGCAACCTTCGGCGATCCGACCATAAGCCCCTATTCCTGCGAAACAAGCAGCACACCCTATATCCGCGTCACCTATCCCAACGGTAAGGAGATTCTCGAACAGGGTAATACCTTCACCATTGCCTGGAACGATAATATCGACGGTAACGTGAAGATCGAACTTTTAAAAGCTGGCACGGTAAACCAGACGATCGCCGCTTCCGCCCCAAGCAACGGCTCCTATGCCTGGAACCTTACAACAGCCACCGTAGCCGGAGCGGAGTACAAGATAAAGATCACCTCCATAGACAGCGCCGCTCTTTTTGATCAAAGCGACGATAATTTCAGCGTGATCGAGGAGTATATCATCAAAACATTCCCGTATCTTGAAGACTATGAAAAGCTGGACACCGGCACAACAACATTGTCTTTCAAGTGGGAACAGCCAACCGCCGATGACCTCAACTGGACCGTATGGCGCGGCAAAACGCCCACAAAGTATCCGGATCAGGGCGCCGCAACCGGGCCGGACGGCGATCACACCACAACAACCGGCAAATACATCTATGTCGAATCTTCAGGTTCCGGCAATCCTACCAAGAAGGCTGATTTCACCACGCCCAAATTCTGCTTCAAGGCCCTGAGCACCCCGCAATTGACATTATGGTACCATATGTTCAGCAATAATGCCGGCGCCGACCAGATGGGAGACCTGTATCTTGATGTATGTGTTGACGGGACCTGGAAAAACGACGTGTTCCATATCGCTAAAAACCAGGGCGACGTATGGAAACAGCAGGTCATCAACCTGACGCCGTATAAAGCCGACCGCACCATATTCCGCGTTCGCGCCGTTACCGGAACCGGCTGGGCGAGCGATATCTGCATCGACGACTTCAAAATCGCGGAAGATCCGTCACCGATACACCAGAGTATACAGACAAAACCGGCCGCTTTTGATTTGAAATATTACGGCTCCCGCATCCATTACACAATACCGGAAAACGCCGGCAATGTTCCCTGCAGCATAAAACTGTTTACCATGCAGGGTAAACTGATAAAAACAGTGGTGAATACAACCGCCAGATCCGGCGCATTCTCCCTGAACCTTGACAATCCCGTCACCGGGCTCTACCTGTGCACAATGGAGACCGCGGGATTTACAAAGACGATTACCATTCTTTCAGCTAAATAGGCAGGACACATTAGCGTGTAAGGGGCAGGCTTTTTATCAAGCCTGCCTTTTTTTTGTCTGTACTTATCCGGTGTTTTTTGGTAGTTTCCTAAGTGCAGGATACTACTCCCTTATAGGGATTATTATTTTATTAAACAAGGAAGAACCCATGCCAAAACCATTCACCAGATCAGATTATATCCTCTGGACAATCATCACTCTCTATACCGGCATCATATATGCCACACTCTCGCTGGTCACAACCATACGAAAGTATCTGGTCGAAAAATACGGATACACCGTCTACGACACGGTTTACTGGATATTCGGCCTTATCGCAGCCGCTTTTCTGATATACTATGTCAGGAAATTCAGAGGTAGACAATTTCTTCGCAAACTGGCGCTTCTTATCCTGTTCGGCTGCATTTACGCCTACTATCTCGGCGGCATGAAATACCCGGTAGAACGAATCCATTTTCTGGAATATGGACTGCTGGGAGCATTGGTATTTACCGCTTTTTCACGGCATAACCATACCTGGACGTCGCTTCTGCTCTCCCTGAACCTGGTATACTGGCTTGGCCTTGGCGATGAGGCTATTCAGGGGCTTCTGGCAAACAGGGTCGGTGAAATACGGGACAGCATCGTCAATCTCTTCTCCGGCATGCTCGGCATCGCGTTTTTCTGGCTTTCGCTGGGGCCCGGCCGCGAAAAGAGTGTTGTAAAACCTTTTCAATTAAAGTTGACCCTTGTTTTTCTGGCTCTCTCGACGCTTTTTACCGGTTTTTTTCTCTACACAATCCACGGGTTCGGCTATTGCGTAGAGAGAAAAGATACGGGCAGATTTTACACCTCTTTTGCTCCGGGCGCCCTTCACCAGATCAATACTACACAGAAGGAGATTCCTCCTGATCAGCGCGCTGTTTATGATAATGAGGCGCTCCGCCATCTTTTTCAGAGGGAGTTTTATTATACCAATGATTTTAAAGCATCAGACGGCACGTTTTACCGGGATTATCTGCCCTGCTATTATGAAAACCGGATACTCGAAATATTCTTCAAACGATTTATGCAGAAGCACACGCATCAGAACGCGGGGGCATTGCTGGGATCAATGGATACAAAGATCGCCGCTCACGCACAAAACAATCCGGTAGTCTGGCCCGACAGCGTGCGCACCACAATGGAACATTTCAGCAACGATCAGCATATCTATTGCAGCAGGGTCAAGCAGACGATGCTTACAACATTCTCGCTGCAGGAATTGGCGTTCGCCTGCGGGCTTATCCTGATACTGCTGGGATTTTTATGGGCACGGATAAAAACTCCCGGTTCTCCGGGTGGTGTCTAATCGCTTGTGTAATGCCTGCTTTTAAAGAGTCAAAAAGTCGTGCCCGGACCGTGAGGGAGTGGTTGTATTGGTCATAGAAACCCCTCCCTCACGGTCCGGGCCACACGGGTGGTAGTTTATTCACAACTCTTTTTAACCTAATTTCATCAGTTGGATTCGTGCTCTTGCTCGTAATCGGAGCATATGACAATTCCGCCGCTCACCTGCAGGGTGCTGTATATGTAAAACTATCAGCTTGCTCAACCATATTCTATATCAATCGATTACGATTACGCGCACGAGCACGGCATAACTGTTGATTTTAGGTTTAAACACGCTCTAACGCTTTCTATTCAGCCATAACAAAACGCCTGCCTGCGGTTACGCCGTCCTTTGTCAGCACCGCTATATATACGCCCTGTGCGATCGGCCGGTTGTTCGTATCTTTCCATGATATTTTCTGGCGCCCGCCCCTGTACACAGCATTGAACGGCGTACCGACGTTCCTGCCGGCGAGGTCCGTTATCGCGATCCGCAGATTTCCGGCTTCGGCACCGTTGAAATAGAAAGTGACTGTACCGGCAGCGCCGCCAACAACAATCGCATCAAAAACAGAAGCGTGTTTCTGTACCGGATTTTTTTGCGCAACCGATGACGTGTCGAAACAATAGACACCGTTGCAGGTTCCCGCATACAGCATCCCGTTTTTAATCACGGTTTGCCGGTTTTTCAGGGCAATACATACCGGCGGTTCGGGAAGGTTTCCGATCTCCAGCCATGCCTGCGCGACTTGTGTTCTGAGAAACACACCGCTATTTACCGCTGCAATCATAACATTCTGATTTGAAGGGCTGGTGATGTAATAGGCGATCATGTCGACAACCCGCTCGCCGCCGGCCGGGCTGCCGCATAGCTTCTGGGGAGTACTCGTGCTGGTAGTGTAGTAGAATATACCTTCATCAACCGTTGCGATTACAAGGGAATAGGTAACCAGCTGCATGGAACCGGTAATACCCGCGCCAAACGCCGGAATATTCATCTTCGCGACCGCGGTCATGGATTCCCCGGACGCTTTGAGAAACAATGCTTCGTCCGGATCAACCGACTCGTCAAATCCGCCTGCATAGAGCCTTGCATCCGCAGAGATCGGAGTGCTGAACACATACAGGTCGCCACAGCGCGGCTGGTTGACGCCGAAAGCGTTGTTCGGTATTTTTATCGGTATCAGTTCCCCGTATCTTCCCGAAGCATTGTCACGGTTACTGTAAAAAACCTCCCGCGGGCAGCCCGCATAAACAGCGGCATTGTCCGGCCGGGCAGCAAGCGCCTGGGGGGACACACAGTTATCAATCAGGGATACCGAATAGTACGGAGGCCCGCCAAGAACATCTTCCGCCAGAAAAATACCGTCGGATTTGGAACCGTTGCCCGCTGCCAGGAGTATCCTGCTTTTATTTGCGTCGCCCACCGAAACCAGCGCCGTAACCGGAAGGTCAAGGTTGCCCGGCAGGGATATCAGTTCCCAGTTGTTATTGATATAGATGCCGAGCCCCTGCTCCGTGCCCGCAATAAGCCTGCCGGCGTCATCAAAAACGATGCTGTTTACCTGTACGCTGTCCGGCCCCAGGTGCGTCCATTGCGGATATACCTGACGATACCCGGAAATTGCAATCAACAAAAAGCATGCTGCATAGTGTATGAAGCGCCTTTTCATAAAAAGCCTCCTTTACTGTACCCCGTATTATTAATTTACTATCATTTGAGAAAAAAACAAGAGTTTTTTTTGAACACAGATGCGTATTGCTGTTTTTCTGTACTCAAAAAAAACCGCCTCGTGCTGAAAAGCAAAAGGCGGATTCGTTCAATACCTGTATTGTTACGCTTTATTTAATCGCCTTCAGTAGCTCCTTGAAAAAATCCCACGATTTGATTATCGAAGGCAGAAACACCCGCTCCTGCGGCGAGTGGGGACTCTTGATTGTAGGACCGAACGAGATCATATCCATATCGCTGAAATTTGCCCCGATAAGCCCGCACTCAAGACCTGCATGAATTGCCTCGATCTTCGGCTCCTTGCCGTTCATATCCGTGTATACCTTTTTACACAGCGCCAGTATCTTTGAACTGACATCCGGCTTCCAGCCCGGATACCCGTCTCCGGTTTTATAGGAAGCGCCGGCAAGCGCCGCAACAGCCTCAACCTTTGACACAATCCAGTCCAACTGCGTGTTTATGGAGCTACGCTGACTCAGCAGTATGCAGAGCGTATCGTTTTCCAGCTTAATAGTCGCAAAATTGTTTGAGGTTTCAACAAGTCCTGGCATATCAACGGACATTTTCGCTACGCCGTGCGGCAGGGCACTCATCATGGTAACAGCTTTCATAGTATCAGCAGCGCTGTACACCGGTCTCTTTTCTTTAACCTCCGTTACGCTGATTTTTACATTGGGATCATAGGTTTTGGAGAGGACTTCCAATTTTTGAGCCGCCGTTGCAACAATATCCTTCACTTTACTGCCGTCGGACGAACCGACTGCAACAACCGCATATGCGTTCCGGGGAATCGCATTATGCGCAGACCCGCCGCCCATATCCGCAAGGCGGACGTTTTTTACCCCGTTCAGAACATAGCCCAGGGTGCGCGCCAGCAGAATGTTCGCATTCTCCCTGAACTCATGGATGTCAACGCCGGAGTGCCCGCCCTTCAGGCCGTCGACCGCGATTTTATAAAGCAGTTCCGGCGTATCCTTTTCTTTTGTCAGCTTCAACTGTATCGCCGTGTCGCGTCCGCCTGCGCAACCGATGGTAAAAACGCCCTCGTCCTCGGAGTCCATATTAAGAAGTATTTTGCCCTTAATGTACTCTTTTTGAATATTCTTCGCACCGTTCAGCCCGGTCTCCTCATCAACGGTTATAAGTATCTCAATCGGCGGGCGCGAAAGAGATGCGTCTGTCGCGGCAGCCAGGGCCATTGCAATACCGATGCCGTTGTCCGCACCAAGAGTCGTATTATCCGCATGCATCCAATCCCCTTCAACGATGTGCTTTATGGGATCTTTGGTAAAATCGTGCTTTGAATCGGGCGTCTTCTCGCACACCATGTCCATGTGCGCCTGAAGAATAACCGTCGGATCCTTTTCCCTGCCTTTTGTTGCCGGGGCATATATATACACATTCTTTACCGCATCCTGCTTTGCCTGCAGGCCGTTCTTTTTTGCCCAGTCGACAAGCCAGTTGGAGATCTTTTCTTCGTCTTTTGATTTTCTCGGCACTGTATTGATCTCTTTGAAAATATCGATAATCCTGTCTGTTTTGGAATCCATAACAACAACTCCTTTATTGAGAATGTATGATTAAAACATAGAAAGAATACGGTAGAGAGAAATGATAAATAATATAAATATTGCCCAGGAGGCGATGCGTTGATACAGTTGTAAAAAGAGGGTTGTCAACGGTCTTCAGCACAAACCATTGAAACAACCCTCGCTATGAACAACCTTATATGATGCTTTTACATAACAGCACTGGGCGGCGCCGGCTCGTCCGCTTTACCGGCATGAGCAAGAGGCACTCTCACCAGATACATGCCCAGGAACACCAGCACAATCGCTCCACCGATAAGCGCCGGCGCGGATGTCACATCCGCAAAAATTTCCGGTATTGAGATTTTCGCAAACGAGAGCCCTGCGATAACCAGGCCCATAAGCGCCTCGCCTGAAATAAGCCCGGAAGCGATAAGCACCCCGGTATTTTCAACCCGCACCTTCTGAGCGTCATTAAGCTTTCTTTTCTGAATAGCCGAGTCGGATATTCCTTTTATCAAACCGCCGACAAAAATGGCGAAGGTTGTCTCCAGCGGCAGGTACATACCCACCGAAAAGAGCATCGGGCTTTTCACCTGCACAAGAATCAGGGCGATACCCATTACGATACCGATTATAACCAGCGGCCATGCCATGGTGCCGCCCACAATACCCTTTGAAAGCGCGGCCATAAGTCCCGCCTGAGGAGCCGGCAGAGCCGGATCGCCGAAACCGATACCTCCTGCATTTATATTACCCACATGAAGCACCAGCAACGGAAAGTACATGACAAGGCTGGCAACGATAACGCCGATAAAATCGCCGATCTGCATTTTCTTCGGCGTGCCGCCCAGAATATGCCCCACCTTCAGGTCCTGCAGCATCTCGCCGGCCACCGCAGAGGAGACGCAGACCACCGCCGCAATCCCAAGTACTGCGGCAACGCCTTTCATGCCCGAAACGCCGATAATCACCATGAGAAGAGCCGACAAAATCAGCGTCGCAAGGGTAAGCCCTGATATCGGGTTGTTCGAAGACCCGATCATGCCGACAAGATTACCCGACACCGCGGCAAAAAAGAAACCCGCGATAGCCATGACAATCGCCGCTGCTATTGCACCGCTGATCGTTCCTGCAAAATAGTTATACACGACAACCATAACGCAAATGGTTACTATAAGCCCGATAAATACACCTTTCAGATTTAAATCCTTATCCGGCTGACTGACTTCTTCGGACCCTGTATTCTTTACTTCTTTGGCTCCGCCGGTTTGCGCTGCGGCTTTTTTAACGTCGGTCACCGCACGTTTTACGCCGGTTATGAGGTTTTTCCGCATTTTGTAAAGAGTAAAACACGCGCCGACCAGCATGCCGCCCACCGCTATGGGCCGCACGATATATTTCCACACCGCCACGATCATTCCTCCCCACACAAGCGGCGTATTGGGATCGCCCCCTGCCTGCGCGCGAAGCATCGGCTCCAGTTGCGGGCCCAGAAAATAGATCAGCATGGGGACAAAAAGGCCCCATGCCAGAAGCCCGCCGGCAAAGTTCAGGGCGCCAAGTTTCGGTCCAATTATATAGCCCACGCCCAGGTATGCCGGGCTTATCGCGGGCGCCGAAAACATGGTGACGCCGCCCGTGCTTACCATATTGGTGCTTGTCTCCCCGCCCAGACGGATGAAACTCTTTCCCATGGTCCCGATCTTGATCGTAAAATCTATCGCCGTTGCGGCAAAAAGTTTGATCGCACCGAGGATATACACAATAGCCCCGACAATCATAGCGATAAAAAGCGGTTTTGCACCGGACATTCCGGCTCTGCCCGCTTTATGAATCTCGGCCGCAGCAACCGATTCCGGAAAAGGAAGATCCTTGTCTTCAACCATTATTTTACGAAGAACGGTCACGAATAAAATTCCCAGAATACCGCCAACCATCATAAGGACCGTTGATTGAATATAGGCGGCCGGGGAATCGAATTTCTGCCATGCTCCGGATATCAGAAACGCCGGAATGGTAAAAATGGCTCCCGCTGCCACGGATTCGCCAATCGAGCCGACCGTACGCGCCATATTCTCTTCAAGAATCGACCCTTTGAAAAAACGAAGCAACGCCATGCCGATAATCGCCGCAGGATACGTCGCGGCAATCGTCATTCCCGCGCGAAGCCCCAGATAGGCATTGGCGGCGCCAAGAATAACGCACATGAAAAGCCCGATCACAAGCGCCCGTATGGTAAACTCACGGGTCTTGGTGTTCGGGGGGACAAATGGTTTAAACTCATTACTCATACGTTAAAGCCTCCTATAAAACAGGAATGGTTAGATTAGTGCTAAAAGCGGTGACAAAATAATATAGAATGAGAGCAGATGATGCATCAAGGAAAGTGTTAATAATAATCAATTTTATGATAGGAATGACAGCACCTGATTTTTCAATGACTGTTTCAGATCACCGCAGGATTGTGCCTCAATTTCACTGTCAGACAACGGGTACTGCATGCATGAGGTAATAAAAAGTGCCCCTCGAACAAGGGGCACTGGATTTAGGAAGTGTGGTTATAGTAATTTAAACAGGTCCTAATTATCTATTAATAATAATTTTATCAGCAATGAACTTATTATCAACCATTAACCTATAATAATAAATACCATTTGCGACATCGCCGATATCCATGGCAAGCTCTCTGATCCCGCTCTTATAAAATTCCCTGCCCCCGGTTTTAATGCATATTCCTTTTGCATTAAATAATGAAAGATTGATAGTTGATTCTTTTTTCAACTGACAGGTCAGCTTGAGCAGATTCCCCTTTTTATTAAAATATGCTTTAGAGAACGACAGCACCGCAAAATCGTTTTGATCGATCCCGGTGTTACCGATGGTTATATCCTTTTTTTCATACGGCAGATAGTTATGTGCCTTGACCCTCACAATAACTTTTCCGCCGGCATTGGCTGCACAATAGGTTTTATACGCATTATCGTCTATTATACATTTGCCGTCTGCACCGGTAAAATCAGTGGAAATGATCGTGCTGTCCGGCTTGCATACAGCAACCCATGTATAGGGAAGGCCGCTCTCCCATTGAAACCTGGCCGGATCGATTGTGCCGGGTATCGTCGGATTCAGAACTTGCGGCGTCTCGGTCCATATCGAAAGCGCCGGGTCACCAATGGTATTTAATTCGTACGCACAATATGCCATCTGGCCGTAATAGGGTTTGGTGTTAACATCGGTAACCAGGATCTCCTGTTTATTAATCCATTTTGAATAGGCGAGCATTATAGCGATATGATGCATTTTCTGACTATAGAGGCCATTGAGGAAAAACCGCATGAATCGTATAGTAGAACCGTCAGTACCGTCAAGGCTTGCGTGCCCGTCGTCGCCCAGGCCGTAGCGCGTATTACTGACGAATGCCACGTTCCCGGAACTTGTCCCATGAGTAAAGGCTTCAATAATGCAGTCACCGGTGGTCGCATCGTAATGACCGGTATTGATCGTGGCCTGGTCTGCAATTTTTCTGTTATCCCATGCACCGCAATAACAGCCTGTAGTAAAAGATATATGATAGGCATTATTCTTCAAGCTGGCGATGTCTGCCGTCTGGAGTTTCATTATTGAAAAATTGTTTGAGTGCCCGGTATGAAAAACCCAGTTCTGATTGGCATTTATGGCATTTATCATTTGAGTTTTTGACCAGTCCCCGTCCTTTTCAAACAATTCAGTTATGGTCATGGCAGTAGTAGGAAATCCGGTTGTCGTATACCCGTTTTTATTAACAGTGCCATACAGCAGTACCATCTGATCCTTTCCCCAGCAGGTACCTCCATTAATGTTGGGCCATTTCTTTTCGCCTGCAATAACAGCTTTTTTAACAGCGGCAGCGACAGGCTGTTCGGAATATTTTATTGTTTTGTCAACCATGTACCCAAGTTCGGTTGTATTATCCGCGGCAAAACGCCCAGCATACAGCTCCCAGCCAAGGTCTGCAAGCTCCTGGCCGTCCATTGTCTCATAAAACATATCCGCGGCCACGTCTTTATCCGAATATGCATTGACGCCATAATCCTTGAAAGACGCGGAATAACTCCGATGAGTTATTGCGCTGGCCATGGGCGTATTATTGGTATTAAAATTGTCATCCCCGCCAAGCATGACAAATACTATCCCGTGAGTCGTATATTCCTGTTTGATAAAATTTTTAAGCTTTTCCGGAGAGTCTGCCCCCGTCCCGTTTGCATTGATATATTCAATGGTTTGAATTTTTGTTCTCAAGCACCTGCGCTTGTTGAACTCGACAAACGTATTCCACGAGCCTTTTAATGCCTCAGTCGTTATAATAAGATATTCGTAATTTTCACCGTCTCTGGATGAATACGGCAGGTTTTCCAATACATCAGGGTTATCAACCTCAAGCTGCAGCTGGCTTTTGATAAACGAATTAAGCTTATATGCCGGCAGCTCCCCTCTGTTTTTTGCGGTCTGGATTTTTACGGTGACAGAACTGTAGTAGCGAATTTTTCCGGTAACGGGATTATACTGTACCGGGCGGATGCTCGCGATAAAAATCGAGTGCCCGTACCGGTAATGGGTGTAAAAGTGCGGCGATTTGATCTCTGCAGGATAATACTCATCTGTGCTGTAGACGGTTGAGGCCCGTGTATAGTATTCTACCGGAAGTGGGTTTGAAATTATTCCGCCCGGCCTGAAAGGGGTCACATAACAGGTACCTTCACATTCTATCGGATTAGTATATTCCACATCAAACGAGACTGCCTCTTCTCCGCTGGGCAGCAAGAGGCTTATGGGCTTTGATGGAAGGCAGGGCTCAAAAGGAATTATCGAAGTCCGGCAACCATCCACATAAGCAACCCCGTTCCTTAAAACAGGCGCATTGAATGTGTATTTTTGTACAACACTGGCAGAAAATACCAGACATGGTAGCACCAGCAAAGATATTGTTTTTTTTAACATAAAAAGCTCCCCCAATTGTAATGAAACTTGTTAAATATGGATAAAATTCTGATAACAGTTCTGGAATGATAAATATAACATATATATTGAAATATAAATAAAAAAAAGGCAAAGTAGAATTATTTTTACTCTGCCCTTACCATGTCAAACCAAAAAATAACGCAAAAAATAAATAATCGGCAAAAATCAGCTTATAAACAGTGGTTAAATATAATAAAAAGTGCTCATATTACGTAAAATACAATTATTTGGCTACCACTAATTTTTCAATACAATGAATATTGTTAACCTTCATTTCGTAATAATAAACACCGTTTGCTATATCGCCAACATTAAGGTTAAGCTCCTTCGTTCCGCTGTTCTGATGTTCGTTAAAAAGCGTTTTTGTGCACACACCTTTTGCATTATATAACGAAACGGTAACCCGGGAACTTATATTTAAAAAATAGTTCAGCCTTAACACATTTTTATTTTTAACATGAAATGCCGTGAGTTGATACAACGTGTTGAAATCTTTCCCCGACACTCCGGAACTCCCGATAGTTACCTCTTTCTCAAAAGGCAGATAATTATGCGCTTTCACGCGAACCTTTACCTTGGCGCCTCCGTTTGCTGCGCAATAGGTCTTATATGCAGCATCATCAATGAGACATTTCCCATCGACACCGGAGAAATCGGATGAAATAATATTGCCGTCAGGCTTGCATACCGCAAGCCACGTATAGGGAAGCCCGCTCTCCCACTGGAGTTTATCCGCACCAATGGTATTACCGATGCTCGGATTCAGGGTTTGCGGGGTTTTAGTCCATATTGAAAGCGCCGGATCGCCAAGCACATTGCATTCATACGCCACAAAATGCATTTGTCCGTAGTAGGGCTTTGCTGACGCATCGGTATTAAGAATATGTGTTTTATTGATCCATTTTGAGTACGCATGCATTATTGCAATATGATGCATCTTCTGTCCGAAAAGACCGTCGACAAAATAACGGGTAAGCCTGGTGCACGACCCGTCCGTTGCATCAAGACTGGCATGGCCGTCATCACCAAGGCCATACCGCGTATTGCTGACATAGGCCACCGCCGCATTGGCGCTGCCAACAGTCAATGCCTCCGCAATACAGTCGCCTGTTGTGGCATCATAGTGGCCGGTGTTGATGGTTGCATTCGACGCGATTTTTCTGTTATCCCATGCGCCGCAGTAGCAACCAATGGTAGTGCCGATAAAGTAGGCTGTATTTGTTAACAGGGCGACATCACCGAGGCTGCCGCCGGTGCCCATATACAATTTCATGATCATGCTATTATTCGAATGACCGATATGGTGAACCAGGTTAACCCCGGCGTTAATGCCGGCTGCAAGCTGGTTCTTTGACCAGGTAATGTCCGGTTCCTGCAGGTCAGTAAGTTTCCAAACGGTCGTATCGTAACCGACGGTTGTAAAACCGTTCTTTGAAGAGCCGTTCTTCAATAAGTACAGTTCAGTTTTCCCATAGCAAGTTCCGCCATTTATATTCGGCCACGCCTTCTCTCCCGCAAGAAGATAATTATTAACAGCGGCAGCGACAGGCTGTTCAGAATACTTTATTGTTTTATCAATAATATTCTTCAGTTCAGTCGCATTATCTGCAGGAAACCGGGCAGCATACACTTCCCATTCAAGGTCCTGAAGTTCCTGACCATCCAAAGTCTCATAAAACATATCCGCAGCAACGTCTTTATCCGAATAGGGATTTACACCATAATCCTTGAATACAGCGGAATAGCTTCTATGGGTTATTGCACTGGCCATCGGTGTATTATTGGCATTAAAATTGTCATCGCCGCCAAGCATTACATACACTATGCCATGAGCGTCATATTCCTGTTTGATATATTTCTTCAACTTATCCGGTGAGTCCGTACCGGTAACGTTTGTATTTATATCTTCGATGGTCTTCAGTTGGGTCCTCAGGCATCTCCGTTTATTAAACTCTATAAAATCATTCCATGAGTTTTTCAACGCTTCTGTTGTAATGATAAGGTAATCATAATTCTCGCCATCCCTGGACGTATACGACAGCTTCTCTAACGCTTCAGGATTGTCCACCTCAAGCTGCAACTGGCTTTTTATGAATGAATTGAATTTGTACGCGGCAAGAGCCCCTCGTGTTTTGGTGGTGCTGACTTTTACCGTTACGGAATTAAAAAACCGTAGCTTGCCCGTAACCGGGTTGTACTGCACCGGTCGTATACTGGCAATAAAAATTGAGTGGCCATACCGATACTGAGTATAGAAATTCGGAGATTGTATTTCAGACGGATAATACGCGTCAATGGAGTATACCGTTGAAGCGCGGGTATAGTATTCCACCGGAGGCGGGTTGGTAACAATACCACCCGGCCTGTAAGGGGTCACATAAAAGACGCCAGCAAGCTCTATCGGATCGGCATATTCAACAGCAAAGGCTGTTGCTTCTTCTCCACACGGCAGCAAAAGTGTAACCGGTTTTGAAGGAATGCAGGGTTCAAAAGGAATAATAGACGTATTGCACCCTTCAACAACCACCACACCATTTCTGACAACAGGCATGCTGAAGTTGTATTTTTTTGAAACACTTGCCGAGAACACGATACATGGAATCAATAAAACAAGAAGACATTTTCCTGACATAAAAAATTTCCTCCTTTTTGAGATGGTAATTATCGAAAGCTGTTCAGTTATGTACTTTGACGTTTTAATTAAATGTAGGACTATGTATATAAATATATTAAAAATAAAGGCAAAGTAAATAGATTTTTTACTTTGCCTCATTTTCCGTATAATTATAAACTAAATCTTAATATTAACAAATCTATATCTGTGTTTATTTAAACTTACAGAAAATTATTCCGCCACCCTTCACATCGCAAATATTTTTTATCGTCATCAACACTTTTTAATAACCATAAAAATATGGCATGAAATGCAAAAAGTCCCTTTTTATCCCTCCGCCCAACGCATTATTATTTATTAATTAATAATTTATCAACGAATTGATTATTATTAATTTTGACCTTATAATAATAGACGCCGTTTGAAAGATTCCCAATCTGCACATTAACCGCCTTGTCGCCTGCCTTTTGATGCTCCTGTAATAATGTTTTTACGTGTATACCTTTTGCATTATACAAAGAAACATTCACCAGCGACTCTTTATTCAACCGGTAACGCATCGCAAACGCTTTGCCGGTTGCGTTATAATACGCGTTGAACTGGTATAGCGAGTTTGCTTCATTCTGGATAATACCCGTTGCATTATACTCATACGGCAGGTAATTATGAGCTTTGACCCGTACTTTCACGTTAAAGCCGCTTGCAGCATAATAGGCTTTATATGCAGCGTCGTTAATCAGGCACTTACCGTCTACGCCGGTAAAATCCGTTGAAATAATCTCGCCATCTGGTTTGCAGATAGCAACCCATGTATACGGAAGCCCCAAATTCCATTCAAACTTGTCGGCGCTTTGAGTAAATTGTGTGGACGGCGTCAGCGTTGCCGGTGTCTTGGTCCACACCGAAAGCGCCGGATCACCGAGCATGTTAAATTCATAGGCCACATACGCCATTTGCCCGTAGTACGGTTTCGTATTTACGTCAGTAACAAGGATTTGAGCTTTATTGATCCACTTTGAATAGGCATGCATGATTCCGGCATGGTGCATTTTCTGTCCGAAAACCGCGTCGACGAAATACCGCATAACACGGATGCTTGACCCGTCCGTACCGTCAGTGCTGGCATGTCCGTCATCTCCCAATCCATAGCGTGTATTGCTGATATACACAACAGCGGCATTCTTTGTACCAACGGTGAGCGCTTCTGCAATGCAATCGCCGGTGGTGGCGTCATAGTGGCCGGTATTTATAGTTGCCTGGTTTGCAATTTTCCTGTTGTCCCATGATCCACAATAACAGCCATTGGTATTGCCGATAAAAAAACCTGTATTTGTTAAGAGTGCAACATCGCCAAGGGCACCGCTTGATCCCAAAGTTAAATTCATGATAGTAAAATTATTTGAATGGCCGGAGTGATTTATAAAATTAACATTCTGGTTAACATAATTTGCCAGTTGATTTTTACTCCAGCTTATATCCGGCTCCTGCAGATCCAGATACGTCCACACCTTACTATCATATCCGGTTGTGGTATATCCATTTTTTGTGCAGACATCTTTCAAAAGATACATTTCATCTTTCCCATAGCACGATCCGCCATTAATATTAGCCCAGGCATACTCTCCCGCTAAAAGAACCTTATTCACAGCGGCAGCCACCGGCTGTTCAGAATATTTTATTGTTTTATCGATAATATTACCTAACTCTGTCGCGTTATCGGCAGGGAAACGTCCTGCATACAGCTCCCATTCCAGGTCCTGAAGCTCCTGCCCGTCCATTGTCTCGTAAAACATATCAGCAGCGATGTCCTTATCCGAACACGGATCAACTCCATAATCCTTAAAAGAGGCGGAATAGCTCCGGTGCGTTATAGCAGTAGCCATCGGCGTATTATTCGCATTAAAATTGTCATCCCCGCCAAGCATGACAAATACTATTCCATGTGTTGTATATTCGTTTTTAATATAATTTTTAAGCTTTTCCGGAGAGTCTGCCCCGGTACCATTGGCATTGATATATTCTATCGTTTGAATCTTTGTTCTCAAACATCTCCGTTTGTTAAAATCGACGAAATTAGTCCACGAACCTTTTAATGCCTCCGTCGTTATAATAAGATACTCGTAATTTTCACCGTCTCTGGAAGAATACGACAGGTTTTCTAATGCTTCAGGGTTATCAACCTCAAGCTGCAATTGGCTCTTTATGAAAGAATTAAATTTATAGACCGGCAGATCAGTTCTTTTCTTCTCTGTCGTAAGCTTCACCGTTATCGAATTAAAATATCTCAGCTTTCCTGAAACCGGGTTGTATTGCACCGGACGGATACTTGCGGTAAAAATCGAATGACCATACCGGTACTGCGTATAATAGCTTGGCGATTGAATCTGGGCCGGATAATAGGCATCTGTGGAGTAGACCGTTGAAGCGCGAGTGTAGTATTGCGCCGGAGGTGGATTTGATTTTATTCCACCCGGTCTGAACGGGGTTACATAATAGACGCCGCTCAACTCAATCGGATCGGCATATTCCACCTCAAATCCCACAGCCTCTTCTCCAAGGGGCAACACCAGACAAACCGGCTTTGTTGGAAGGCAAGGCTCGAAATCAATTCTTGACGTCTGGCACCCTTCAACATACACAACACCATTTCTTATTACAGGAATGCCGAAGGAATACTTCTTTGCAACGTTCGCAGCAAAGACCAGACAAGGAATAATTAAAAGAAACAGAACCCTTTTAAACATAAAAACCTCCTGCTTTTTAATTAAATATTTATTCGATGAATATGTACTTTATTGTGCGTACTAAATAATTTTCAGACAGAATGGCTTAAATATCTCCCCCGTCCAATAAATATAATCAAAACCCCTGTAATACTCCAATTCTTATCAATAAAAAGATAAAATAAAACAGGCAAAGTAATGTTGTTACTTTGCCCCCCTCAACCATTAAAAAATAGTTACACCTACTAATATAACAAAAATTTATCCTGTCGGTAAAAAAATATCTGAAAGCGTAAAAAAAACCCCTTTAATAATTTCTTATCAAAGGGATTAATTTCAATAAATATCAGACGTTGTGCTAGTTATTGATTACTATTTTATCTCCCAGCTGACTATTATTAATCATAACCTTATAATAATAGACACCATTGGCGACAGCACCAACTTTTACATTGATCTCTTTAATTCCGGCTTTCTGATGCTCATTCAACAGCGTCTTAACCAGCATTCCCTTCGCATTATACAATGAAACATTCACCCTTGATTCCTGTTCCAACCGATAATTCAGGGATATCGCTCTTTTGTAGTTGTTAAATGTTGCGCTCATCTGGTATTTGCCGATGTTATTGTTTAAAATACTGCTGCTTAAGGCAATATCTTTTTCAAGCGGCAGATAATTATGCGCTTTTACTCTCAGTTTAACTGTTGCCGGTGACGCTGCGATAAAACTCTTATAGGCAGCATCGTTAATCAAACAGTTTCCATCCAGACCGGATAATGTCGAAGAAAAAATGGTACCATCGGACTTACATAGCGCTACACCGGTATACGGAAGGCCGGAATTCCACTGGAATTTATCCGAAGCAAAATTCGCAGAGGTGATAGTCGGAGACAATGTTTGCGGCGCCGCGGACCACACAGACAGAGCAGGATCGCCGAGGATATTAACTTCATAACAAACATAGGCCATTTGTCCGTAGTAGGGTTTGGTATTTACATCAGTGATTACAATAGCATCTTTGTTTATCGACTTCGAATAGGCATGCATAATCGCTATGTGATGCATTTTTTTACCGAAGAGGCCGTCGTGAAAATATCTCTGGAACCGGATACAGGAGCCGTCCAATGCATCTGCGCTCGCATGACCGTCGTCACCGAGTCCGTAGCGGGTGTTGCTGATAAACGCGACCGCACCGCCTTTTGCCCCGACCGAGAATGTCTCTGCAATGCAATCACCCGTGGTCGCATCAAAATGACCGCTGTTGATTGTTGCCTGGTCGGCGATTTTCCTGTTATCCCAACACCCGCAATAACAACCTTCGGTATAGCCGATGAAATATGCCGTATTGGTCAAACCGGTTACATTGCTGTTGTACATTTTCATTATCATCGTATTGTTTGAATGGCCGAGGTGATTAACAAAATGTACGCCACTGTTCATATTGCTTACCATTGTTGTAGCGGACCAGGTTCCCGTTCTTTCATACAATTTCGTATGTGTAAACCACGTGCTGAATCCTGTCGTCGTAAAATATTTGTTACTGGTACCAATGAGCAAGTCCATGGATTCATCCCCATACACTGTTCCGCCATTGATATTCGCCCATAACTTTTCCCCGGCAAGGACCGATTTGCTGAGGGCTGCCACAACAGGTTGTTCCGAATATTTTATTGTTTTATCAATTATATTTTTTAATTCCGTAGCATTATCCGCAGGAAAGCGAGCTGCATACACTTCCCATCCGAAATCCTCCAACTCCTGGCCGTCCAGAGTCTCATAAAACATATCCGCAGCCACATCTTTATCTGAAAGTGGGTTAGTGCCATAATCCTTAAACGAGGCGGAATAACTTCTATGGGTTATCGCATCCGCCATGGGCGTATTATTCGTATTAAAATTATCGTCGCCGCCAAGCATGACAAAGGTTATTCCATGAGTTGTATATTCCTGCTTGATATATTTTTTCAATTTGTCGGGTGAATCCGTGCCGGTCATATTTGAATTAACATATTCAATAGTAACCAGTTTCGTGGCCAGACACCTGCGATTATTAAAGGCGACAAAATCCGTCCAGTCGTTTTTTAATTTTTCGGTTGTCACGATAAGATAATCATAATCGTCTCCATCGCGGGGCGTGAAGGGCAACTTCTCAAGTACTTCAGGATTATCAACTTCTGCTTCAAACAGGCTTTTTATAAAAGAGTTGAATTTATAGACCGGAACCTCACCGCTTTTTTTTGCCGTTTGGACCTTCACATTAATCGTATTGAAATATCTCAGTTTGCCGGTTACCGGATTATACTGTACCGGGCTGATGGTAGCGATAAACATTGGAAGGCCGTACCGGTAATGTGTAACAAAGCTCGCCGATTTAACCTCGGCCGGATAATATGCATCTTCGCTGTATACTTCCGAAGAACGGGTGTAATAACCTGCGGGCGGAGGATTGGTGATTATCCCGCCGGGCCTGAAAGGTCTCAGATAACAGGCTTTTTCAAGTTCAATCGGATTTCCATACTCCACATCAAACGCCACAGCCTCTTCCCCATACGGCAGCACAAGAGTCACCGATTTTGTCGCAAGGCAGGGAGCAAATGGAACGACTGATGTGCGGCATCCTTCCATATACGCCACACTATTGCTGACAAACGGAGCACTGAACGTGAACTTTTTCACGATCTCTGCAGAAAAAAGCAGAGCAGGAATCAGCAGCAAAGGAATCACCTTCTTAAACATACAAAGACCTCCAGATAAATAAATTAATAAAATATTTGAATGATATAAATAATACCTTACAGAGAATTCTCATGTTTTTTCAGATTCTACTGTTTATCACCAAACACAAAATATATATGATTCTAAATATGAGTGTATGGGGCACAAAACATGAAAAATAGTGTCGTGCATCCCACCCGCGATAACATCCCCCTCCATACTAATATAATACTAAAAATATACTAAAAAAGCAAAAAACAGTAACAAAAAATGAAACATACCGGAAACCGCCTGTTTTGACCACAATTATGGCGCTCTTTTCCACCATGCCACACGACAGGAGCGCAAGCCTGGATAGTTTTGACATACGTTCCGGACTTTAAAACGCCAGGCTTAAAGTAATTATGTGATAATATTTATTGACACTGCAAAGCTGGAATAGTTATTTTGAATTCGAACAATAAATTCAACCTCTTTACAAAAAAAACACTTGAACGCCATATTTTCTATACATTAATCAATAAACCATATACATGTATTGTTAAAAAAGGAGGATGTAAGATGAAAAAGGGTTTATTTCTTATCCAGATTCTGGCAACCGCCATAAGCCTCTATGCCGTTGACATTCAAACCTATGGCGAAATTAACATCGGCATTTGGCTGGAACAACGCGAACGCTGGTATGACGACACAATAGGCGTCGACACAATGGGCGATACCACTATTGAAATGGGCAAAGATTCTTTACCCATATTTTTCAACTCGTGGATACCGAGCGGTAAACTCGGATTCAAAATAAAAGGCGACAAGTGGAGCGGCTGCATGGAATTCGGCATAAGCAGCAATATCTATGACGCCAATCTGTCGGGTATCACCGGGTTACGGTTATTACGAAGAGAAAACGAATCTCTGTATATGAGAAAATGGTATACCGAGTGGTATTTCAATGACTTTTTCTCTATCTTGATTGGTCAGGACAACCTTCCATTAAATTTCGTATCTCAATGCAATCAGGCATACTACGACTGGAACTCCCTGTGTAACCTGGGATGCACCTATACCGGGCGCAGGCCTATGCTTCAGGCAACAATAGGCGGAGAAATCGCCCCATCCTTTAATTTAAAAGGAAAAATTGCCTTTATACGAACCGATACCACGGTGATTGCGTTCAGAGGCAACCTGCAGGAAGCGGAAGTGGAAACCAGATTCCCGAAAATGGAAGGTAGTGTTGAAGTAAATCTGGAAAAGGATATATTCGGCATTACCGCAAAAGTAGCCGGCGGTTTTCAACAGCAATATTCCCTGCTCAGGAATGACCCGACATTACTGGTTGAAGATTTCAGAGCACCGGTACCCTGCTTTGGCGTTGGCGGAGAACTCGGAGCAAAAATCGGTCCGGTTCATATCGGAGGCACTTTCCTGACCTCTCAGAACCCCGCTGTATATGGTATTGCCGCTGGGAACAGATGGGAATGGGCATCCGGCAACCCCACAGACCCGCGAACTGTTAACGTGTTCTACCCCTATTTTGAAAGAGTCACCGATTCGATAACCAACGAAGATACTTATAAACGCAGAGACAGCAAGATGACTCAATTCGCGGCAATTTTAGGACTCAAACCAATCGAAGCTCTTGGTTTCGAAGGCGGTTTTGCTTTCCAGACTGTTGACCATGACTTTAAAGATTTCATCGCTATGTGGGACGACAGAATGGCATGGTATTTTCAGATAGATATACGGGTATTCGGCAACCAGCTCAGACTGATACCGGAAGTCGGTCAGTTCCTCTGGGGCGACGAGTATATGAAAGGCGGAAGACATACATACGGCGGTGTTATGACGAGCGTACAATTTTAATCGCTGATTCAAACTTGAAATAAGAAAATCCGGGGTTATTGTTTAACTCCGGATTTTTTTTTGTTCGACGGACACGCCAAACTTGAGTGCCTGTAACAGAATTTTCTATCCTTCTCTTTGTGGGACGTTGCGTTTTTTTTGCATAGAAAGTATTTCGTCCTTCGTCCTCAAAAATAATTTTGATTTTTTTTCGTCGGAAACGAAGGACGAGAAAGATTATAAATGTTATTTTCGGCTTTGCCGGTTTAAAGCATGTATATGTTTTTATAGAATCGACGTTCTGTTTTCCTATAGCATCCTTTTTTGAATGTAACCACTATCATCTTGTACGAAACTCTATCAGACTTATTCAAATGGCACTTACTGTATTGCCACTGAATAGTGTTTTATTCTATCCTGTTGATGAATAACTCTATTGAATTGTAACCGTTACCCATGCAGACCATACATCTGTTACACCATCGGATGCCTTAAATCGTATATAACACTCTCCTGGTTCAGAACCCCAAAACTCTACGTGTCCTGTAGAAACGCCAAACTTCTGAACAAAATTCCCAGAAAGTCCATGATCATCAAACTCGTAGCTATATGTCAAAACATCTCCATTTGGATCGCTGACATAAGGACCAGATTCAAATTCGAACAATCCTGAACCGGATATCGGAGGAATTGTTTGCCAAACCGGTGGTGTATTTGTAATAGTGACGGTAACATCATTAGACCAGGAGGTCAATGTTCCGTCAGACGCAGAAAATTTCAAGGTTAAAGTGCCGGCTTTTGATCCAAAAATTTGACAGTTTCCTGTCGCGCCGCCCATAGTAATCATAGCAACTTCATCAGGATCTGTTTCAGTTACTGCATACGATATTGTATTACCTTCCGGATCAGAAACATAACCTGCAAGACTAACTGTGAAATTTTCATTGTATGCGTGTGTTATATTCGGCACCGTCTGCCAGACCGGCGCATCGTTCACCGCTGTCACGGTAATAGTAAACGTCTGCCCGAGAGCTGAATCTACTCCGTTGTTTGCCGTACCTCCATTATCTTTCAGTTTAACCGTAGCCGTAGCCGACCCATTTGCGTTGGCAGCCGATGTATAGGCTAAAGTCCCATTCGCTGCAACAGAAGGCTGGGATGAAAATAAAGCATTGTTAGTATTTGTCACAGTGAAGGTTAGTACTTGAGCGTTTTCGTTCGATGGCCCCGCACTGATTCCAGTAGCCCAACCGGTTACAGATTGTGCGCCTGCGTCTTCCGCAATGGTCTGGTTTGCACCTTTGGTAAATGAAGGGGCATCATTCACAGCAGTAACGGTTATTGAAAACGTTTGGGCTGTACTTGAATCGGTGCCACCGTTAGCGACCCCTCCATTATCTTTTAGTTTAACCGTCACCGTTGCAGATCCGTTGGCATTTGAAGCCGGTGTAAATGAGAGCGTACCAATACTGGTTAAAGCAGGTTGTGAGGAAAATAGTGCGTTGTTATCATTCGTTGCGGTAAATAATAGTGTCTGACCTGATTCATCGGAGGGTCCAGCGCTTATAGCCGTTACCCAGCCGGTAATGCTTTGCGCCCCAGCATCCTCCAAAACGGTTCTATTTGATCCTTTCGTAAAGGAGGGTGCGTCGTTTACCGGCGTAACATTAAAAACTGCAGTATCTCTATCTGATAAGCCGCCGGGGTCTGTAGCAATAAAAATTATACTCGCCAAACCGTTATAGTCGGAATTTGGTGTAATAATAGTAGCGGCTCTGTTTGTAACATTCACACTCAATTGAGACTGCTCTTCATATGTCCATACCATCGTGCTGTCATGGCTTTCTGCGTCGGTTACATAATTATCGAGATTGACGGCAGAAAAGCTTGCTCCTTCGAGTATTACCTGATCCAGTATGCCCGATACATCCGGCGGTTGGTTAAGCGTCGTATAACTTGTGGTAGAACTGGAAACGCTGTCTATCGGGTAGGTGGCAGAATATGCTGTCACTTTCCAATAGTAGCGGGTGAAACCAGTTAAAGGGGTTGATACTTGAATCGTTTTATTTGCGCCGGCATCAAGCATTCCCGTCAAACTGCTGCCTGAAGTACCATAATACAATTTATACGACACAGCATCACCATCAGCATCGTCACCGCCTGACCAGATGAATTGCGTCTGCAAGGCAACATTCGTCGCATTATTCGCCGGCGTGGTATTCGTCACCGCGCTGACCCCGGTATTAAAAATCACCCGTATAACTTTAATCTGCTGGTTATGGTTTGAGGAGTTATCGAGCGCATAAATTCGTATCGTATGCAGGCCGTAACTGGTGCCGAAATTGCGCGTGCACTCATACTGGCTCCCGCTGATAAAAGTAAGATTCGCCTGGAAAATGTTATTGTCGGTGTAGTACACAGAATCCAGTCCGTTGGCGTCAGTGATGTCGAAGCTGTAGGTATTCTGTGCTGTTTTGACGCGTGTGTTGTCAGTGGGGCCGCTCAACTGATTGATGGCCGGTGGCGTTTGATCATTTATCGAAGGGTCGTATTTAACCAGCACATTGATGGTAGAATCGTTTGTCGCACTATCCGAGGCCGTCACTTTTATTGTGGTAAAAACGTTCGGCGGAAGGCTCTTGATTTTCGCATAATAAATCGAATCCTCAAAAACGCTGGTTGTGTATTGAGTTATACCTACGGTAAATTTAACCTCTTTTATGGCGATGTTATCTTTCGCTACAACCTGTAATACAATGGAATCAGCATTTATTGACGAGTTGTTGATATTAGGATCAACGGTTTTCAAAGAGGGTTTTATGTTATCATACGTTACTGAAATGCTCGCCGAATCAACATTTTTCTTTGTGCTCTTATCCTGAGCTTTGGCCTTGAGGGTATTTTTTCCCAGTGAAAGGATTCTGGATTTGATATAGTTATTTCCGGAAAGTGCGGCTGTGTCTCCATTTATGGTAACCCATGCCACGCCGCTCTGATCATTAACATTAACCGAAACATCGACCGGGGAAGTCTTTAAATGCGCTCCGTTTACAGGTGATATGAAAGTAATATCCGGGCCAAGAGTATCTGTGAATGTCGGATCATAGGTAAAAGTCAGATCCAACGTGTCGCTGTTTTTCTTCGCAGTCGCATTATCGGTTGCTATAATAGCCACCGGGTTGGCGCCAAGTATAAGTTTTAAGGTGTCGATAAAAATACTATCGCTGGAAGCAACTGTTTTTGTCTTAACCGTTACTTTTGAAATACCGCTGCGATCAGCAACCTTAAAGGTTATTTTTAATGATGAATCGCTGGATATCGCATTATTCTGCGGCGATAGCAATGTAATAACCGGCCCTACTGTATCTCCGAACGTCGGATCATAGATGAAGGTCATCAACAAGGTGTCACTGTTTTTCTTTGTGCTCGCGTCTATAGCTATTATGGTGTCTTTATTCTGCCCCTGTTTTAGCTTGAGGGTATGATTATAGACACTGTCGGTTGAGGTGACTGTCGTACCGCGTACCTTCACAGACGATATACCACTCTTGTCAGTGACTTTGAATTTGATATTCAGCAATGAATCCCCGCTAGTTGAGCCATTCTGCGGTGAGATCAGCGTGATTACGGGTTGGATGGTATCCGTGAATGTCGGATCATACGTGAAGGTCATCAACAAGGTGTCGCTGTTTTTCTTTGTGCTCGCGTCTATAGCTATTATGGTGTCTTTATTCTGTCCCTGTTTTAGCTTGAGGGTATGATTATAGACACTGTCGGTTGAGGTGACTGTCGTACCGCGTACCTTCACAGACGATATACCACTCTTGTCCGTGACTTTGAATTTGATATTCAGCAATGAATCCCCACTTGTTGAGCCATTTTGCGGCGAGATCAGCATGATTACGGGTTGGATGGTATCGGTGAATGTCGGGTCATACGTGAATGTTACCAACAATGTATCGCTGTTTTTCTTGGTGCTTGCGTCTACTGCTATGATTGTGTCTTTATTCAAGCCCAATGACAGCTTGAGC
>Ga0105099_10000248_pt1 | contig 36606 bp, 28 predicted proteins | sample PPLLak3cmMay2015_2_FD_79138 | JGI IMG/M metagenome (GOLD analysis project Ga0105099, IMG submission 79138) | Freshwater sediment microbial communities from Prairie Pothole Lake near Jamestown, North Dakota, USA - PPLs Lake P8 Core (1) Depth... | ecosystem: Environmental > Aquatic > Freshwater >... | reverse complement strand
AGGTTCACTAACAACGATGTATGGAACCATCCATTTATCCTTCCCGAATCGTACCAACACCTGCAGAAATACAACATGCTGCTTGGTTCAGCGGCTCTCTCATCACAGAAATACTACAAGACTAATCTTATTTACGGATATGGACGTACAGAGGATGTCCCATACGGAGGCATCCTGACACTTACCGCCGGAAAAGAAAACAGTGAATTCAAGCAGAGGATATACGCCGGAGCCAGGATCTCATTCGGACAATCCATCAAGAGCCTTGGCTACTTCTACACAACGGCCGGAGCAGCTGCCTTTCTTAATGATGGGATCACTGAACAGGGCCTGCTGCTATTCAGGTCCACATTCATATCAAACCTCTTTTATGCGGGAAGGTACAGGATCAGAAATTTTGTGAAAGCCGACTATACCAGGGGATTTGACAGGTACCTCGATGAGGACCTGACATTCAACCGCGAGGATGGATTTACCGGATTCAGGAATGATTCGGTGGGCGGCAGGCAGAGGCTGGCAATAAACCTCGAATCAGTGCTTTTCAGTCCTGTCAACCTGTATGGATTCCGGTTTGCCTTTTTTGGATTTGCCGACATGGGCTTCCTTTTCGGGACCAATGAATTTGTCCAGCAGGGAGAGATCTTATCCAGCATCGGGCTTGGAATACGGATACGCAACGATAACCTGGTATTCAACACACTTCAGGTCAGGATCGGGTATTTTCCGCACCTGCCTGATTATTCAAGGGTGAATTATATACTTGTATCAGGGGAGCAGCTGCTCAGGCCGGAGAATTTTGAGCCGGGCCCTCCATCCCTGCTTCCTTACGAATAAAATCATCGGCTCTTTATGCTCAGCGATTTCCTCAGATATATTGAAGAAAACCGGATGACAGGCAAAGACGACCGTGTATTGCTGGCCGTCAGCGGCGGCATTGATTCCATGGTGATGGCACATCTCTTCTCCAGAACTGGCTTCGAGACAGGCATTGCACACTGTAATTTTTGTCTCCGGGGAAAGGAATCCGACAAGGATGAGGAGCTTGTCAGAAAATATTCATCGGAAAATGATATCAGCTTCTTCAGCAAGCGCTTTAATACAAAAAAATATGCAGAAGAAAAAGGCATATCGATACAGATGGCAGCCAGGGAACTCAGGTACGGCTGGTTTGAAGAAATAATGAAGAAGAACAGGTTTTCGAAAACAGCCGTTGCACATAACCTGAACGACAATATTGAAACCATGCTCGTCAACATGACCAGGGGAACCGGTATTACCGGACTCACAGGCATGAGGCCGGTTAACAACAGAATAATAAGGCCGCTTCTCTTTGCTACAAGAGAGAGGATCAGGGATTACTGCACAAGCAACGGGGTCAGATACAGGGAAGACAGGTCCAATGCCGAAACAAAGTATACACGTAATAAGATAAGGAGCCTGGTGATCCCCGTTCTCATGGAGATAAACCCTTCCATTGAAGCCACTCTGCAGAAAACAGCAGAACGTCTGAGGGGAACAGATGATATTATAACCGCCTTCATGCAGGAATTGAGAAAGAAAGCCCTTGATGAAAGAGATGGTGATGTCATACTTAAATTAGCCCCCCTCAGGATGTACATTGAGAATTCCGCGGTACTTTATGAACTTACGGAACATTATGGCATGACAGGACCGCTTCTATATAACCTCAAAAACATCATCGCGGGTCCACCGGGAGGAAGAATATTCACAAACACACACCGGATAATTAAGAACAGGCAGGAACTGATTGTAACTCCACTGTCCGAATTTGAAAATGAGTCAGTTAAAATTGACACCATTGCTGACCTCAGGAAAGTTCCGTTTATCGCTTCTGTAATAAGTGTAAATATTACACTTAATTTCAGGATACCGTCAGCCAGGGATACGGCATGTGTGGATCAGGACAAGCTCAGGTTTCCTGTTATAATCAGAAGGTGGCATAAGGGAGATTCTTTTATTCCGTTTGGCATGAAGCGCAAAAAGAAGCTGAGCGATTTCTTCACCGATCTCAAGTATTCTGTTCCTCAAAAAGAAAGAGCGCTTATCCTGGAATCAGACGGAATGATTGCATGGATAGCCGGTGAAAGGATCGATGACAGGTTCAGGATCACCTCTGATACAAAGAAAGCGTTGATAATAAAGGCGCAAAGGCACAACGGCACAACGGCGCAACGGCGCAAAGGATGAGGGCGAGAGGGCGGGAGTGCGAGAGGGCGGGAATAATGTAGGACTATGGCGTGCGGTTTCCGGAGATGCCACGGTGGATCATAATGAGATCTGCCATGGCAATAGCTGTAACTGCTTCTATAATGACAGGCATTCTCAGGGCAATACATGTATCGTGCCTCCCTCCTACTTTAAGAGTCTGCATCTGTTTTGTTCTGAAATTGAATGTTTTCTGAGGCACCCCTGTTGAGGATGTTGGTTTGACTGCAACCCTGAAAACTATTTCGTTCCCGTTTGTAATGCCTCCGTTTATTCCGCCTGCATTATTGGAGGAGGTCTTTCCTTCTTCATTCACAAACGGATCATTGTGCACCGATCCTTTCATGGCTGCAGCTGCAAATCCTGACCCGAACTCAATGCCCCTGATAGCAGGGATCGAGAAAACGAGGTGGCTGAGCGCTGATTCAAAGGAGTAAAAGAATGGCTCGCCGAGTCCGGCCGGAGGATTTTTTACTTTGCATTCAATGATCCCTCCCACTGAATCATTTTCAGCAAGTGCTTTGCTGACAGCACTTTCGATATCTTCAGAACCTCCTACAGAAGTCACTTCCGCGTTTATTTCAGCGCCGTCACAGATCTTACGGGCAATGACCCCTGCAATAACCAGGCCCCAGGTTATCCTGCCTGAGAAATGTCCTCCACCCCGATGGTCTGCAAACCCTGAGTATTTGATCCTGGCAGTATAATCAGCATGCCCAGGCCTCGGGACATCAATGAAATCGTTATATGCTGAGGAGTCGGTGTCTTTATTCCTTGCAATGATCGTGACCGGCGCCCCGGTGGCATACCCGTTGAAAACCCCGCTGAGGATCTCCGGCAGATCAGATTCCCTGCGGCTGGTTGTTCCCCTGCTCCCTCCCTGCCTCCTCTGAAGTCCGGGGATAAAATCTTCAGTTTTTATTGCTGTTCCCGGCGGGCATCCGTCAATTGTAACTCCTATTGAGGGCCCGTGAGATTCTCCGAACACCGAGACTCTGAAAACATTTCCGAATGAATTCATAACTGATCTATTTATCTGCCGTTGTGTTACTGTAAAAACCTGTTACCTCTTCAACCGGCAGTTTTTTTACAATCCCCCTGCCAATCGCTTCGATGAATACGAAATGGATATCTGAACCTGATCTTTTTTTGTCATATGCAACCAGATCCTTCATTTTACCTGCAGGTATCATCGATCCGCGCAGGAGCTTATACCTTTCCAGGAGGTTCACGATAGCTGAACACTCTTCTTTGCCGATAAATCCCTTTTCAAGCGAGAAAAGCACTGCCAGCTTCATTCCCTCGGCAACCGCAAACCCGTGTTTTGCTGATTTCACAAGCTCAATCGCATGGCCGTAAGTATGACCGAAATTCAGGATCCTCCTCGGTCCGCTCTCCTTCTCATCCTCCGACACTACCGATGCCTTGAACCTGACTGCTTTCGCAACAAGATGTGACAGAAGCTCTGTATCCCGGTTAATAATCTCCTCATATTTATTTTCCATGTCATCAATTATCGACGGATCGCCGATCAGTCCGGTCTTTATCAGCTCTGCAAGGCCTGAAAGGTATTCATCTTCAGGGAGTGTTTTCAGCATGGAAGGGTCGCATATCACAAATTCGGGCTGCCTGAAAGTTCCGATGACGTTCTTGACAGAGCCAAGATTAACTCCTGTTTTGCCGCCAGTGCTGGCGTCAACCTGCGACAGAAGTGTTGTGGAGACATAACCGCACCGTATACCTCTCATAAATACCGATGCAAGAAACCCGGACAGGTCGCAAACAACTCCTCCCCCTACAGCAAGTATGAAACCGGTCCTCCCCGTACCTTTTTTCAGAAGCTCATCAGCCAGCCTGCCAATAACATTAAGGCTCTTGCTTCCTTCGCCAGGCTCGATCTTAACGACAGGTACCGCAGGGAACCTGCTTCCATATATATCAAAGACATTGGTATCGGTGACTATTACCGTATCTTCAGCAGGAATTAGAGAGGCAGCGCTTTGCCACTTTGCACCGACAAGAATTTCCGATACTGAGCCCGGAGTATGAATTAATATCTTTTCCAACTTCGTGTAAAATGCAGGTTAAAGATACAAAGATAAAAATCCTTAACTTTCACACCCTATCATTATTGCATTACAATGACATTAAAAGAGAGATACCGGAGTATAATTGAGTATTTTACAGCCAGCATGCCTGTTGCCGAAACAGAACTTGAATACCAGGATCCTTATGAACTCATCGTAGCAGTAATACTTTCAGCCCAATGTACCGACAAGAGGGTGAACATGATCACACCTGCGCTTATGAAACGGTTCCCTGATGCTGAGTCGATGGCAAAAGCCGGGCAGACAGAGATATTTTCATATATTAGATCATGTTCATACCCCAACAGTAAGGCAAAATACCTGTTGGAGATGTCGAAAATGCTTGTCAGTGATTTTGGCGGTAAGGTTCCGTCCGATCCGGGCCTGCTCCGTAAGCTCCCCGGAGTGGGAAGGAAAACAGCCAATGTTGTGGCCTCCGTTGTGTACAATAAACCGGTACTGGCCGTTGACACTCATGTATTCAGGGTCTCGGCGAGAATCGGACTTACAAGGAATGCAAAGACTCCTGACGCCGCTGAGGATCAGCTTACAAAACATATTCCGCCCGAGGTAATTCATAAAGCCCACCACTGGCTGCTGCTTCACGGGAGATATGTCTGCAGGGCAAGAAACCCTTTATGCAGCGAATGCGGCATAAACAGCTTGTGTAAATATTATACTTCAGCGAATAAAAAGAAACAATTTTTTCAATAAAATCATAGATTTGCTTTAAAACATATCAGCAGAGGTCATTTTTTGCTATTTTTAAACCTTAATAACCTGATCACGTCTGATGGACTATAAGGAGAAGTACAGGGACCTGGAGAAGAAATACCGGAAACTTGAAAAGGAACTGAAGAAATCAGGATCAAAAACCCCAAAAGGGGTTCCTTCTTCCGACGATATGATTCTTAGGGCATTTCATTATGCGCCCAGCCCCATGGCCCTTACGATCCTAGAGACAGGAAAATTCCTTGATGTGAATTCAAGCTTCCTGACTGTCCTGGGTTACCCGAAGGAAGAGGTGATCGGCCGCACCTCAGATGATATCGGGATTTTTACAGACATTGAGGAGAGCAATAAATACCTCAGGCTTATCTCGAGGCTTAAGAAAATAAAAGATTACCCGATAACATTAAGGACAAGGTCAGGCGAGGAAAAAACCTTTCTGTTTTCTGCCGACACCATAAAGCTTGAAAATGAAGTATATCTGATTACTGTATATTCGCCGATAATCTCAAGAAAGAATATCAGGATAAGGGAGAGCCAGGGTCCGGTGCTTGAGGAGATCTTCAACACCATAAGCAGCTACCTTATGCTGTTCAGTGTGGGAGATGACAACAAATTCTATATTATCGACCTGAACAGCAAAGCAGAAGAAGTTGAATTACTTGACAGGAACGAAGCAACCGGAAAAAGCATTGATGACACTTCCCTGTCAGGAAACACGAAACTTATTGAACTGTTGCATTACGTAAGGATAACGGGGGAATCTTTCAAGCTTGCCGCATCTGCTGACGGAGAAGACTCTGGAGGTTACTATATGGGATTCCCGCTGACATCAGGCAATATAGTAATAACATGGGAACCCGGCCATCTGCAGAAAAAGAGAATTGACATTGACAGGCAGGCAGCCCTGTTTAAGACATTCTCCGAGATGGTGCCTGTCATCATGTACGAGGTGGATCTTAACGGAAGAATAACTTACGGGAACAAGCTGGGTCTTGATTTATTTGGATTGACGAGGGAGGATCTTAAAAAGAAGCCGGCTGTCGCTGATGTTTTCCCCGGGTTCGCACATAAGATGTTGGCAAACCTAAAGGGTATCACTTCTCCGGGAGAGATATCCAGCAATGAATATTCCATCAAACTGAAAAACGGTAACGTACTGCCGTTCATAACGCATTCTTACGGAATTTTCCAGGATGGAAAGAAGGTAGGTTACCGGGGAACGATCATCGATCTGTCGAGTCATAAATCCTATGAGGACCAGATAGTAAGGGAAAAAGCATTTCTGGAACAACTTATTGATTCAACCCCTGAAGCTATTGTAATTACCGATATTAACAATATCATATCGATAATAAATAAAGAATTCACAAACCTCTTTGGTTATACTCCCGAAGAAGCTCTTAACCGTAATATTGATGACCTGGTAGTACCTGATGAACTTAAGATGGAAGCTATCGGGATTGAGGAGCTAAACTCCCAAAGAAAGAATGTAGTCCGGGATACTATCAGGAAAGACAAGAACGGGAACAGGATTAATGTATCCGTTGCCGGTACTCCGATAATTGTCAATAATCAACTGGTTGCAATACTTGGCATATACAGGGACATCACAACCGAAAGAAAGAACCAGCTGCTTCAGGAGATCCTTTACAATATTTCCAATGCTGCTCTTAAGCAGATGGATATCAAGGAGATATATCCGACAATAGTTTTGGAGCTCAGCAAGATATGGGATACGAATAATTTTTTCATTGCGCTTTACGACAAGATGTCGGAGACAATGTCTCTCCCGTTTTTTGCTGATGAAAAGGACAGCTTCCAGGAGATCCCGGTCAAAAATACCATTTCGGGATGGGTTATAAAGAATGATAAGCCGGTGCTTCTCAGGGAGAATGACCTCAAACAGCTTGAAGAATCCGGGGAGATCGAGCTTGTAGGCTCTGATTGCAAGGTATGGATGGGCGTTCCCCTTAAGGTTGAGAACAACATCATTGGCATAATGTGTCTTCAGGATTACAACAACGAGAATAAATTCTCTCAGGACGACCTTTATGTGCTTGATTTCATTGCCAACCAGATCGCGATAGCCATCCAGAGAAGGATTATGCTTGACAACCTCATTACCGCCAGGCAAAAAGCCGAAGAGGCCGCCCAGTCGAAGCAGATCTTCATGTCTACCATGAGTCATGAGATAAGAACACCCCTCAACGAAGTGATCGGCATAACCAACCTCCTGTTGCAGGGCCAGCCGAGGGAGGATCAGATGGATTTTATCAAGACTCTCAGGTTCTCCGGCAACCATCTCCTGACACTGGTCAACGATGTGCTTGATTACAATAAGATGGAGTCAGGCAAGATACTCTTTGAACAGACTCTTTTCAACCTTAATGATTTTCTTGAAGAGATCATGAGGTCTTATTCTTTCAGGTCAAAGGCCAAGAAACTGAATTTTGAAATTAGGAGAGAAGGCCGGCTGCCTGATGAAGTCGTAGGTGATCAGATAAGGCTTAATCAGATACTTTCAAACCTCCTTTCCAATGCCCTCAAATTTACCAAACAGGGAGGGATTACGGTATTCATCAGGGAGCTTGAAAGGAAAGCCGGATTGAGCACGCTTGAATTTTCCGTAAAAGATACAGGCATCGGCATACCGAAGGAAAAGCATAACGACATATTTGAAAGCTTCACCCAGGCTTCATCCGATACTACCAGGCACTACGGCGGATCAGGCCTCGGCCTGGCGATCTGCAAGAAGCTTGTTGAGCTGCAGGGAGGAAAGGTCACGGTAGAGAGTGAACCGGGAACCGGATCAACTTTCAAATTCACAATGACATTCGGGGTTTCAGGAACAGGCGCACCGGTGAAAACCATAGAGGCAAAGGAATCATTTACAGGACTGGAGGGGAAAAAGATCCTCGTCGCTGAAGACAATAAGATAAACTTCTTCGTTGTCAATAAGTTCCTGACCGGCTGGGGAATAACCGTTACTCTTGCCGAAAACGGCCAGCTTGCCCTTGAAGCTCTCGATAAAGAAGACTTTGACCTGATACTCATGGACCTTCACATGCCAGTAATGGATGGAATCGAAGCCACAAGTATCATAAGAAAATCAAATGATTCACGGATCAATAATATTCCGATTGTTGCACTCACGGCAGCGATAATGTCGGAAAACCACGATAAGATCGAAGAGCTGAAGATCAATGATTATGTTCTGAAACCTTTCAAGCCGCATGATCTTTTCGAGAGGATAAGGAAGCATATAAGATAAAGACGGAAGACCGAAGACAGAAGACAGAAGACGGAAGACGGAAGACGAAGGGCACCGTGTGTCGTGTGTCGTGCGCCGTGTGTCGTTACTTAATACAATATTTACTTATATAATCTGCCGCCCGCCTGTTTCCGAGTTTGAGAGCGTACCTGAAATCGTGGCAGGCATCTTCTGTTTTTCCGGAATTATACTGTGCCAGTCCTTTTCTTAGCCATGCTTCGGGGTTTGACGGGTCAAGGTCGAGCGACATGCTGTAATCGTTTATTGCCGGTTCCCACGATTTTAATGCCATAAAGGAATTTGCCCTGTCGATATAACACTCAGGGTCACCGGGATGGTATCTCAGGTTTTCGGTGAAGTACTCAAGAGCCCTGAGATTATTGCCTTCAGCCGTCTTTACTTTTCCTGCAAGCCTTAAGGCTGATATGTCACCGGGATAAAGGGAGAGGTACTTTTCAACATCAGCCATTGACCTGGCACTCTCTCCGGTTTTCCTGTAACAGTCCGCACGCAGTAGAAGCAGACCTGCATCTGGTATCTCCATTTCCAGGAGTTTTGTATAAGTCGCAGATGCACCTGCAGGATTTAACGCTTCTGCCTGAGCCCTGGCCAGAAGCCTGAGTACCTTTTCATTGCCTGAATCTGATATTCCCGTGAGTATCCTGACTGCCTCAGCCGGTTTCGCGGATGAAAGCAGAACCAGGGCTTTACCATACTCAACCTCATCCTCGCCCTTGTATAGACCCTGAAGTTCTGAGAGCTTATCTGCTGCTTCTCTCTTTTTCCCTGCCGCAACATAGTATTCAAGTTCGGAAATGCCTGTTTCAAGTGCCGTGAACCAGTCTCTTTTCCAGAACTGCCGCCATTCAGGAGTGTTTTCTATTCTGGCGAATGCAGGATCGAGAAGAACGTCCCTCTCACTCTTCCTGAACCGGGAGAGCAGGTTCATCTCAAGATGACGCAACGATTCTTTTGTATTGCCTTTCAAAGCATATATCCTTGCCATGCCGTAATCCCCTGAATGTTCTGCAAGTTCATTGGCTTTATTGTAATCACTTATCGCTTTATCGTTGTCACCTGCAAGCATATGGGCATTACCTCTCTCGGCATAGAGCCTGCCCTCCTCTTTTAAATAAATTGAAGAGGAGAGGATTTCAATCGCCTTAAGATGTTCTCCTGATTCAGACAACGACCTTGATTTCAGCATTGCTTCGAAAGATGATTGCCCGGAAATGATCCAGGGCAGGAAGAAAGCTGAAACCAGAAATATTATCCTTTTCATCACACTAAAACATCAAAGTCATTTCGTCTCCTGGCCGGGCACTCTGGCACCCGCTTCGGTGATAACATGAATAAAGCCTGACAGATGGAATTGCTCAAGCCCGGTTATCCTGTTCTCGAACACATCGCACTGGTAAAAGTAAACCCCGGGGGAAACGATCCTGTCCTTATAAGTACCGTCCCAGTTAAGCCTGGGTTCGTCGGTAGCGAATATTAGCAGTCCGTTGCGATTGAACAGCCTGAAATCAACCCTTTCCACAAGTCCTGATGTTTTTGCGATAAGCCTGTCATTAAACCCGTCGCCATTGGGTGTAAAAACATTGGGTATTTCATAGAACTGGCAGGAATCAACACATACCATCACCGACTTCAGTCCTTCATTACCCAGCTGGTCAAAGGCTGACACTGCATAGCAGCCTGCCACTACATCGCCCGGGTAATGCTTGTATTCCATTGTATTTCTGTCATTTAAAGTTTCTATGTGAGCCAGCAGCTCGTCATATTTCATCTTATAATATATTTTATAGCCGGCCACATCATCAAAACAGGCAGAATCTGATATACTCCAGGATAATTTATTGTAAAGGCTGTCGCATTCGCTTATTACATCTAGTTCAGGAGGACAAGGCGGTTCGTTGTCTACAGGTGTTGAGCAGGTTACCTGTGACAGGTTAACAAGGTTTTTTGGCATGTTCTCAGCCAGGTAGGCACCCGTCGACCTGACGTAGTAGCAATACTCCTGCCCATTGACAAGTCCAGGGTCTGTAAAGGTCAGCTGGTTTGTGGAGCCTATTGAATCATATTTCATGGTTGAATTGTTCAGCCTGAAAAAATCGTACCTGTTATTGATCCAGGGAACATTTCTGGCAATTACAAACCTTGTTTTCCTGTCGCCCGGGCTGGCTGTGAGAAATACGGATGAAGCTATTCCCGGTTCGCCGACAAGGAACTCGTTTCCCGGCGTCATATTCCAGAGTTCAATCCTGTAGATATACCCAAACGACCTTGTATTTAAAAGTGTATCAACGATAACAGTATCATTAAGGTCAGTAGTCGCAATGTTTTTGATGAGCGAATAGTCGTCAGAGGCAATCCCCTCTGCCCGGTATATCCTGTACTCATATGAGGGCCCTGGAGCAGGGATTGTATCCAGCCTGTCGGGCTTCTTCCATGCCACATAAATCGATCCGTTGACAGGGTCGGTTGTCCTTACACTTACGTTCCTTATCACGGGTACCCCGGAAACAAGTATCGATGTTATCTCGTTTGATGATTTGCTCTCGGTACCGTTGTTGTAAACGGCGACGATCCTGTATGTATATTCCTTTCCGAACTGAAGTCCCTCTCCGTTGTCGGTATCAGTAAAGCTAACAGTATTGCTTCCGTTTATGTAGCCGATCTTAACAAAACCGGTTGCCGAGGGAATTCCTGCAGTGCAGGAGTCAGGGACAAAAGTTGTGGGGCCCTCTCTCCTGTAGATATTGAATCCAGAAATAGCTCCGGTCCCGTATGGCTGCCATGTGAGCCTGATAAATTTCCCCTCGGGAACGGCATTCATCAGAACAGGAGAAGGGCCGAGGATCTTTATTGTCATGTTGTCGATGTCCGAAAGCATCAATTCTTCGTTGTTATCATCCGATTTGAAGATGATATTATAAGGCTGCCCTCTCACCGCTTCGAAGCAGGGTATCCAGCGGAATCGCGAGGAAGATCTTCCCGGGACAGAATCGATCAAGGTGAAACTGGCTTTGCACTCATTAATGCTGAATATTCCTGATGTGGCTTTAAGTGAGATAAGGTCGTTATTCGGATCAGTTGCTGAAACAACAAAAATGATAGTATCACCAGCTTCCCTGCACAGGTTTCCAAGAGGTCCGTTCTCCGGAGGTTTGTTGTCGGTTTCAAAGACCTCAATCTGCATGTCTCTTACAACCACCCCGATCTTTTTTCCGTTTCTCCACTCCTGTATCTCCATTGCAACATTATACGTGCCTGTATCGGCTGGGGTATTCCATATCAGGTCGCCCGAAATTGAATCAACTTTTATGTAATAAGTTGCAGGCGGCAGTGTATAGTTTTCTATCGGTTTGCCGTCCTCACGGGTACAAACTGTCAGCTTATATGAAAGGCTGTCACCGTCAGGGTCAAAGGCAGCGGGATTATGGATGAAGACATAACCCAGTGCAGCTTTATCATAAGGTGGATTCAACAGTATGGGAGTGCTGTTGTATCCCATTGAGGGATTGACAGCAACAATAGTGGAAATCGAGAACACAACATTCACCGAATTCGGAATATTGAGCACGCCGAGGTTCCTGTTGGGATCCTGGACAACGACCTTGTACACTGCGGGGCCCGGGAAAGTATGGTCAATCAGGTATACATTCTTCTGATAATTGTTCGGCAGTTTGGTTTTCTCAACCCTGGGTGCAGTGGAAATCGAATTATCGCCCCAGCTCACATCAAGGTTATCCCTGTCTGCAAGGCTGAGTGTATAGGTAAATGTAGTGATGGTAAAATGATATGTCAGATCGGAAATCTGCACATAGGTTATCTCTCCTGCCCTGTTGTGTGTGGCTGAAAGGACCATGATGTTCAATGCCAGAAGTGCAGATGTGATATATCTTTTCATATCTTTTTCGTCACTCCCTTTGATCGTCTGAGACTGTAAGTTTGTTCAGTTTGTGCCGGAGTGAGCATTATCCCTTCTTCCAGATCATTTATCCTCACAATTGTCATATTTGCCTGATCGGAGTATAGCCTGGTCATGATCAGGTTTCTGACAGTAATTATCCTGGGCTTTTTTTCAGTCATATAAAAGAGGTTCATGCTTATCTCGTTGTTCTCCAGTGTCTGATTTAATAACTTACCTTTCAGGTGTTTATTGTTTATAATTATAATAACTTTTTCATCCAGGTATTTGTTCAGAAGATCTGCCGGAAAAGTGATATTGTCAGCGTAATTCATTTCCGTAACTGGCAGTCCCGACATAGAATAATCCAGCAGAAAATCATCATAATACATTCTTACAAAGACCTTCAGCGAATCAGTGCCGCTGATAAAATCAATGCTTGTCAGCGTAACGTGAACCGGATGAAAGGCAACCCATATTGAGAACGCTAAAGTTTTTAACATCATTACCGGACCCAGGCTTAATTTAAGCAACAAAAATCAGACCATTTAAAGGTCTTCCTTGATAGTTACCCGATCCTTAAGATAAAGTACTGTGCCTATTTCAATAAATGAAAATCCTGTACCACCCGAAAAGTTACCGGCCAGCACAACAACCAGGTCGTCATCTCTAAGGCTGTGTGCTTTTGTGAGCTTCTTAAGTGCAATATGAATGAATTCATCAACCGATTCTCTTCTTTCCTGGAAAGCGGCATAAACACCATATGAGAGTGCAAGCTCTCTCATAGTCCGTACAGAATAACACTGGGCTAGGATCAGGTTAAATCCCCTGATTGATGCCATATCCCTAATAGTACGTCCCCGGGTTGTATCTGCAATGATACCTTTTGCATTTATTCGCAGGGATGTCTCAACAGCTACTTTTGACAGATAAGAAGATACCTCACCTGTTATATTGAGATAAGGTGTATCAAGGTATTTTTCCTTATTCTTTTCTACCTCAAGAGCCACCTTGGTCATTGTTTTCACTGCTTCAACCGGATATTTGCCGTTTGCGGTCTCTCCGCTGAGCATGATTGCATCTGCGTGTGAATAGATAGCGCTTGCTATATCGCTTACCTCAGCCCTGGTAGGCCTCGGGTTTGTTATCATCGAGTGGAGCATCTGTGTTGCAACAATGACCGGCTTCCTGCAATAGATACATCTTGAGATCATCATTTTCTGGATCGGGGGGATCCTTTCATAGGGTATCTCTATTGCCAGGTCGCCCCTTGCGACCATGATCCCGTACACCTCCTCGAGTATCTCGGTAATATTTTCAACACCCTCCTCATTCTCGATCTTGGCAATGATCTTCAGTTCACTCTTATGCTTGTTTATTTCTGCCTGTACATCAAGGACATCCTGCCGCGACCTCACAAATGAATGAGCGATGAAATCAACCTCGTTCTCAGCCGCCATTTTTATGAAAGACCTGTCCTTGTCAGTGAGGGAAGGCAGATTTATTTTCACTCCCGGTATGTTTACGCTTTTACGGGAGCCTATTACACCGTCATTCAATGCCTTGCATTTGAGCGACTCTCCCTCCTGCTTCAATGCTTTCAGCTCAACATCGCCATCATCGATCATGACTACCGAACCGGGAGGGACATCTGATGAGAAGGTTATAAGGCTTACATACAGTTCTTTCCCCGATGATATCTTCCCGGGATTCCCGGTTATGGTAAAGATATCTCCCTTCCTTACTTTTATGGGTGTATCACAGGCGGTGGTTCGAATCTCAGGGCCTTTTGTATCAAGGATGATCGCGATCTTATCCGAAACTTCACGGGTATACTTAATTATTTTCAGGGCTCCCTCAATATTAAGGTGAGCCGAATTTATCCTTATTACATCCATGCCGGCTTCGTGTAGTTCCTTTATAAAGGAGGGCTCACAGTTCTTGTCGGATATTGTAGCAACGATCTTGGTTCTCTTTCTGTTCATTGTTTATCTTTTTGTTTGGCGACTAAAGCTTCGACGGCAAGCCTGTAACTATCGAGCCCGAATCCCGATACCGAACCGGCGCAGTTCCTGGCTACCAGGCTCGAATGCCTGAAATCCTCACGTGCGGCTATGTTGGTTATATGGACTTCTACCACAGGTGTCCTGACCGATGCAATGGCATCTGCAATCGCAACCGACGTATGGGTGTAGCCTCCGGCGTTGAGGATAATGCCGTCGGATGAGAATCCCCTGGCATGGATCTCATTTATCAGTTCACCCTCAATATTTGACTGGTAATATTCAAAGTGAATTCCGGGGTATTTTGCCTTCAGGGAAACAAGATAATCATCGAAAGATGTGTTTCCGTACTTATCCGGTTCCCTCTTGCCAAGGAGGTTCAGGTTTGGTCCGTTGATTATGCTGATTTTCATTTCAGGTAAACTTAAGAAGTGGTAAAATTAGTCAAAATAATTATCTATGAGATAAGATTACAAAATCCACCTTTGTGTTAACTTAGCGCCTTAGCGTCTTTGTGGCTATTCTTCCAGCCACCAAGGCACCAAGACTCCAAGTTTCACAAAGAAATTAAAATGATCTGAATGAGTCTTACCTGGAAGCAGGCTATAAAGGATTTTGAGACCTACCTGAGGCTTGAGAAATCACTCTCGGAGAACAGCATTGATGCATATACCGGTGATGTGCAAAAGCTTTCAGCATTCTTTGAAGAGACAACGACTGAAAAACTACCTGCTCAGGTCACCTATACTGACCTTAAGGAATTCCTGGCATGGTACGCCGTTGATAACCGGAATACGCGGACCCAGTCGCGCACGCTCAGCGGGATAAGATCCTTTTTCAGGTTCCTGCTCATCGAAGGGGAGATAAATGAAAATCCGGCTTCGCTTATCGAATCACCCAGGCTCGGGCTGAAACTACCTGAGGTTCTTTCAGTTGCAGAAATTGACCGGTTGATAGGTGCAATTGACCTCAGCAAGGCAGAAGGGCACAGGAACAAGGCGATAATTGAGACCCTGTACGGCTGCGGACTGAGGGTATCTGAACTCGTGAACCTGCGGATGACCGATATCCACAGGAAAGAAGGATTTGTGATGGTAACCGGCAAGGGAGACAAGCAGCGCCTGGTGCCTGTCGGGAACAAGATCCTGAAGGAAATCGATCTCTATCTTCCATCAAGGGGGAGGCTTCCTGCAATATATGATCAGAATATCCTTTTCCTCAACCGAAGGGGACGCAAGCTTTCAAGGGCCATGATATTCACCATAATAAAGGATCTGGCAGCCAGGGCTGACATCAGGAAGAAGATCAGTCCGCATACCTTCAGGCACTCATTTGCAACCCATCTGATTGAAGGGGGCGCCGATCTGCGCGCGGTTCAGGAAATGCTCGGGCATGAGTCGATACTGACCACGGAAATATACACCCACATTGACAGAAGCTTCCTGAGGGACACCCTGTTAATGTTTCACCCGAGGGCATGAAAATGTGGTTTCAGAAATTGAATTTTTATTATACCTTTGCGACTCGTTTTTAACACAAATATTAATTACAAATCCTGATAACTATGTCAAAAATCAAAAGAGTTTACTCCTTTGGAGCCAGAACTGCAGAAGGTAAGGCTGATATGAAGAACCTTCTCGGAGGTAAAGGAGCCAACCTTGCAGAGATGTGCCTGTTGGGCCTTCCTGTACCTGCCGGCTTCACCATAACAACCGAAGCCTGTACAGAATACTATGAAAACAACTGTACTCTTCATCCCGACCTGATGCCTGAAGTATGGGCAGCAATGAAGAAGAGTGAAGAGACAATGAAAATGAAGTACGGAGATCATGAAAATGCGCTACTGGTCTCCTGCCGTTCAGGTGCCCGCAAATCAATGCCAGGCATGATGGACACTGTTCTGAACATTGGTCTCTGCTCGGCTACAATCCCCGGATTCCTTAAGAAAACAAACAATCCAAGGTTTGTATGGGATTCATACCGCCGTCTTATAATGATGTACGCTGACGTCGTAATGGAGAAAGCTGAAGGAATTGAACTTGGTGAGGGAAAAAGTATCCGCAAGCAGCTCGATGAAATGCTTGATGAATTCAAACACAGGAAAGGTTATAAATCTGATACTGAAATAACTGCTGATGAACTTAAGCAGCTGGCCGAAGATTTCAAGAAGAAAATTAAAGAAGTTCTTGGCAAACCGTTCCCAGATGATGCAAAGGAACAGCTTGAAGGAAGTATAAAAGCTGTTTTCAAGAGCTGGAACGGTAAGAAAGCTGTTTCATACCGTCGTATTGAAGGTATTCCTGACGACTGGGGAACGGCAGTCAACGTTCAGGCTATGGTATTCGGGAACATGGGCGACACATCGGCCACCGGTGTTGCATTCACACGCAACCCTGCAACGGGCGAAAACCTGTTCTATGGCGAATGGCTGGTAAATGCCCAGGGTGAAGACGTGGTTGCAGGTATACGCACACCGAGCCCTCTCAATGATGAAACAAAGAATGAGCAGAACAAGCATCTGCACAGCATGCAGGAGGCTATGCCCAAAACCTACAAGGAGCTTTGCGATATACGTGCGATCCTTGAGAAATCGTTCAAAGACATGCTCGATATAGAGTTTACAATACAGGAAGACGTTCTCTATATGCTTCAGTGCCGCGCCGGAAAGAGAACCGGTACAGCAGCCCTGAATATGGCGATGGATATGCTTCATGAGAAGCTGATAGATGAGAAGACGGCAGTAATGCGCGTTGACCCTGCACAGCTTGATGAACTTCTTCATCCTATCTGCAATCCTGACGCTGAGAAAAAGGTGACTCCCCTTGTAAAAGGTCTGCCCGCCGGACCCGGAGCAGCTGTGGGCAAAGTTGTATTTACGGCTGAGGATGCAGTTGCCTGGTTCCGTAAGGGAGAAAAGGTAATCCTCCTTCGTGAGGAAACCAATCCCGAGGATGTTGAAGGCATGCGTGCAGCTGAAGGTATTCTTACAGCCCGTGGAGGAATGACATCACACGCTGCTCTTGTGGCACGCGGCTGGGGTAAATGCTGTATAGTGGGTGCAGGCGGCCTTCATGTTGATGCCGCTTCAAAGACAGCAAAAGTTTCAGGCAGCAATACAGTCATCAAAGAAGGTGATACTCTTACACTCAATGGCACGAAAGGCAATGTATATACCGGCGCAATAGCGCTGATGGATGCAACAGAAAATCCCAGGTTCAGGGAGTTTATGAAGCTCGTTGATAATCATCGCAAAATGGGCGTCCGCACCAATGCTGACACACCGGCCGATGCAAAGATTGCCCGTGATTTTGGAGCTGAAGGAATAGGACTTTTCCGTACCGAGCACATGTTCTACGGCAAGGGTTCAGAACAGCCGTTGTTCCTGCTCCGCAAGATGATCCTCAGTGCAAACGAAGGAGAACGCCGCAAGGCTCTTGATGAGCTTTCCGGATTCGTCAAGAAAGACATGAAAGCAACACTTGAGGCAATGGACGGACTTCCTGTAACATTCAGGCTTCTCGACCCTCCGCTTCATGAATTCGTTCCGCAGAGCGCAGAAAAGCAGGAAGAGCTTGCCAAAGCACTCGGAATAAATAAGGAAGATGTTGCCAGGCGAGGAGAGGCTCTTCATGAATCAAACCCGATGATGGGTCACAGGGGTGTACGTCTTGGAATTACCTTCCCGGAGGTTACAGAGATGCAGGTCAGGGCAATGTTTGAAGCAACACTGGAACTTGAGAAAGAAGGCAAAAAACCTCATCCTGAACTGATGGTCCCTGTTACATGCGATGTATCAGAACTTGACGTTACAAAGAAAGTTGTTGACAAAGTCTATACAGAAGTATGCAAAAAGTTCGGAGTCAGCAAGATAGACTATAAATACGGAACAATGATCGAGATCCCGAGGGCTACGCTGCTCGCCGACCGTATGGCAAAGTCAGCTGAGTTTTTCTCATTCGGGACAAACGACCTCACACAGATGACTTTCGGATTCAGCCGTGATGATATAGGAGGATTCCTTAATGCTTATCTTGACAATAAGATGCTCTCAGCCGACCCGTTCCAGACAATTGATCAGGAGGGCGTTGGCCAGCTGATAACCATGTCGGTCCAGAAGGGAAGGGCTACACGGCCTGACCTGAAAATAGGCATCTGCGGTGAACAGGGCGGTGATCCTGCATCAGTTGAGTTTTGCTACAGGAACGGTCTTACTTATGTGAGCTGTTCACCCTTCAGGGTACCGATAGCAAGGCTTGCTGCAGCCCAGGCATCAATCAAGTACAGCAAGTAATTTACTGCACATAAAACTGAGAGGCTGCTCCCGGCCCCGGGAACAGCCTCTTTTCTTTTGCATGGCTGCAAACTAACCTGATCGTATGGTAAGAGAACTACCTTTGACTCATATAAGACCGCCTGGCTAGAATAAACCCTATTAAAGAATTACAACTACAATAATATTTTAGTTATTTTGCACTGATTAACCTTTCAATACCCTGCATCTAAATGATCACACCCAGAGAACTATCTGAATATGGTATCCATGATCCGTTAGAAATAGTCTATAACCCTGATTATAATTTCCTCTTTGCAGAGGAGACGAAACCCGGACTGGACAAACCTGAAAGAGGATTCATTACGAGGACAGGCGCTGTTTCAGTAGATACCGGCGTCTTTACGGGCCGTTCACCAAAAGATAAATACATAGTACGGGATAATAAGACCAGAGACACTGTATGGTGGAAGTCTGATCTTGCTAAAGTATCAGACAATAAGCCAATTACAAATGAGATATGGAAGCATTGCAAAGAAATTGCCTCCCGCCAGCTCTCGGGAAAGAGACTGTTTGTCATGGACTGTTATGCAGGTGCCAATGAAAATTCCAGGCTGAAGGTAAGATTTATCCAGGAGGTGGCATGGCAGGCCCACTTTGTCAAGAATATGTTCATCAGGCCCACCCCGGAGGAGCTTGAAAATTTCAAACCTGATTTTGTGGTGCTGATGGCATCGAAGGCTATCAATCCTGACTGGCAGAAACAGGGACTTAACTCAGAGAATTTCGTCTTCTTCAACCTCACCGAAAACATGGCAGTGATAGGCGGAACCTGGTACGGGGGTGAAATGAAGAAAGGCATCTTTTCAGTAATGAACTACTACCTGCCTCTCAGGGGAATAGCATCCATGCACTGCTCTGCGAATGTCGGAAAAAAGGGTGATGTTGCAATATTCTTCGGCCTCTCGGGGACAGGAAAAACCACCCTGTCAACTGATCCGGAAAGGGCGCTTGTAGGAGATGATGAACACGGATGGGATGATGATGGTATTTTCAATTTTGAGGGAGGCTGCTATGCCAAGTGCATAAAGCTGAGCAGGAAAAATGAACCGGATATCTATGATGCGATCAGAAGGGATGCTCTTCTCGAAAACCTTGTTGTGCTTCCCGACGGAACGATAGATTTCAATAACGACTCCAAAACAGAGAATACCAGGGTCTCTTACCCCATCTACCACATCAGGAATATTGTTAAACCGGTTTCCCGGGCCGGACATGCATCAAAGGTTATTTTCCTTTCAGCTGACACATTTGGCGTACTGCCACCCGTAAGCCGGCTTACTGAGAAGCAGACAAAGTATTATTTTCTGAGCGGATATACTGCTAAGGTTGCAGGTACCGAGAGAGGCATTGTAGAACCGGTACCATCCTTCTCGGCATGCTTTGGCGCTGCCTTCCTGCTTGTGGATCCGATTATTTACGCAAATGAGCTGTCCAGAAAGATGAAGATGCATTGTGCAGAAGCATGGCTCCTGAACACAGGATGGATCAGAGGTCCATACGGAACAGGAAGCAGAATTGATCTTCCTTCAACCCGCCGGATAATCAATGCCATCCTTGACGATTCAATTAAAGAGAGCGAATTCACTGCCTTGCCTGTTTTCAACCTGAGCATCCCCCGTAGGGTCAATGGAGTGGATGAAGCCATTCTTGACCCTGCAAACGGCTGGGAGTCGGGAACCAAATGGCATATTGCAGCTATCGACCTTGCCTGGAAATTCATTAACAATTTCAGCAAGTTCACCTCAAATCCTGAAACTGCCAGCCTTATTGAACATGGACCGGTAATCTGAAATAATGAGTATCCCTCTCTTAATTATATCAATTCTGCTCTCTTACCTCCTGGGATCGATCCCCACATCCGTCTGGGCCGGAAAAGCATTTCACGGCATTGACGTCCGTGAACACGGAAGCGGTAATGCAGGCGCAACAAATGTCATCAGGGTGCTCGGATGGAAAACAGGGGTGCCAGTTCTGATCATCGATATAATAAAAGGCTCACTGGCAGCACTTCTTCCGGTTTTTTTCAGTCTCGCATCAGATGGAACGGCAACGCTTACCAACCTTCAGATACTCACGGGACTTATCTCGATCACAGGTCATATGTTCCCGGTGTTCGCCGGATTCAGGGGCGGGAAGGGAGTGGCTACGGCAGCAGGCGTCGTGATCGCACTGCATCCGGCAGTGTCACTGGTGTGCCTTGGATTGTTTGCGCTTGTTTTTATAGTTACTGGTATTGTTTCGGTATCGTCAATTGCTGCAGGCATTGCATTCCCGGTAGTCCTGCTGTTTTTTTTTGATACGCCGTCACTGATCTTTAAGATTTTCTCAATAATAATTGCTGCAGCACTCTTAATTACACACAGGAAGAATATTAAAAGACTTATCAGGGGAGAAGAGCCAAGGCTGTTCCGGAAAAAATGAAGCAGACAATATTTTTTTCAATATCATTGGCACTCTGCATCGCCTGCTCCAGTAAAACAGAAAGAAGCAGTGAAAAGAGTAATGCGCCAGCCAATCAGGGAAGTCCTGTAAATGCCATCCCTGCAATATATTATGACTATCTGCACCTTCACCTGAAGATTGACTCAGCGGAAGGGAGCTTCTTATTTGATACCGGATTCAATAACCTATGCATCGACAGCATCTTTTTTTATTCCAGCCAACTTGAGTACCTGAGCTCATCCGGAGGGAAGATATACGGAATAGGCAATGCATATCAGAGGCTGAACCTTATCGACGACACTATTGATTTTTCAATGGGCGGCCGGAACTACCGTACATCCTTTATACCGGTCCTTGACCTGAAACCTATCGGCGGCGATTATGTTGACGGGTTGCTTGGCACAAAGCATTTCATCAATAATGTGGTGGAAGTTAATTATACGGAAGGATATATCAGAATCCATGAAACAATTGATTCGGTCGATGTATCGGATTACTCAAAGATCGCCCTTGAGAAATCCGGTTTTCATTATTTTATACCGGTCACCCTGAAAATCAACGACTCCATCATAATCACGGGCAATTTCCTGGTAGACACTGCCACTCCCGGAAGCACACTGACAAGTTTTGTGGCTTTTAAGCATGGTCTCACAAGCCAGATAACCCATAAAATCCTCTATTATACCATGTATGGAGGCATAGGCGGAGAATCATCTGGCTATGATTTCTCTGCTGATTCTGTAAGCATAACTGATTATGGCCTTCAGAATGTTATCCTTTCCTATAGCCTTGACACGGCAGGCTCACTGGCAGCTGAAGAATATATCGGGATACTCGGCAATAACATACTCGACCGGTTTGACTTGCTTTTTGACTTCCGCTCAGGTTACCTGTATCTGAAACCAAATGAGAACTTCAGTAAGCCATACGAATTTGACAAGATGGGGTTTGTCTTTGTCGACAGGTGCAAGACCATGGGGGGATGGATAGTATCCGGAATGTACCAGGACAGCCCTGCTGAGAAGGAAGGGTTAATGATCGATGATAAAATTATCTCCGTGAATGAAACGCCGGTTGAAGAGATCCCCTTTGAAAGACAGGAGGACTATTTTGAAAAGATGAAAGAGGTGAAGCTGGTGGTTTCCAGGGCAGGAACCCTGCACACTTTTGAATTTGTCCTGGCTCCCCTCTGTGAATTATGATCTCATTCAAGGCCGAATTTCTTCCTGGAGAAAGAGCAGACAAAGGCTGCAGTTTCATCAGGACCCAGAACAGATGAATTGATGCATAAGTGATATGAGGCGGCATCGCCCCATACTTTGCCGCTGAAGTAACTGTAATATCCCGAACGCTTCTTATCGGTCTTTTCAATCAGCTCCCGAGCCTGGTCAGCCGTAATATGATGTATCTCCGACACACGCTTCACCCTGTCGCTGCGATCAGCACCGATGAACACATTCAGGCACCTGGGGTGGTCCTTGAGTACATAATCGGCACAGCGTCCGACAAATATGCAGGATCCCTGTTCAGCCAGCGAACGTATCACATCACTCTGGATCTTGAACAATGACTCATTACTGAGGTAATAATCAGAATAATTCTCCTCTGTAAGCGGATTGCGAAGCCCGAGCAGCCCGCTGAACAGGCTGAATCGTTTCTTTTCATCAACCCGTTCAAAGAATTCTTCCTTTACGCCGCTCTTCTTTGATGCGAGCCTGATAAGCTCCTTATCATAAAAAGCTAACCCCATGGCAGATGCCACCTTCTGCCCTATTTCGCGGCCGCCGCTCCCAAGCTGCCTGCCAATATTGATAACATAGTTTTCGTTCATGACCAGATAACTTTTAAATGACAAATTTCTCAGGAAATTGTTTTGCGGTAATGATCTGCAAGCAAAAACGCCGCAACAATGCTGGCAAGAGTGTCGGCCACGGGCATGCTGTACCAGACACCTTTCAGTCCGAAGATCGAAGGGAATATCAGAAGGCATGGCAGCAGCATGAATACCTGGCGCGACAAAGACATAAAGATTGCTTTTTTCGGCATCCCGATGCTCTGGAAGAAATTAGATGTAACCATCTGAAAACCAACAATCGGAAATGATAACACGATTATGCGCAGTCCGGTTACTGTGAGCTCTATAAGCTCCTGATCGCTGGTAAAAACGGAAGCTACTGCGCGCGGGAACAGCTCACCGATAAGAAACCCGGCAGTGACGATAACTGTCGCAAGTATTATTGTGAGCCTGAGTACACTGTTTACCCTGTCGTACTGCCTGGCTCCGTAGTTATACCCAGCAATAGGCTGCATCCCCTGTGTAAGCCCGAATACGACCATTACAAAAAGGAAAGCCATACGGTTAATTACTCCGTAAGCTCCTACTGCCAGATCTCCCCCATACCTGATAAGGCTTGTATTAATGATAACCACTATTACACTCGCAACTGAATGCATGAGGAATGGCGCAAGTCCTATTGAAAGTGAGTCAGTAACTATCTTCCGCTTGAGTCTGAAAGAACCTTTTCGCAGATGAATGGGATTACTCTTATCACTAAAGAATCTTATCTGCCATATCAGCAGGATAATCTGAGCAAGGACAGTGGCCAGGGCTGCGCCGCGTATCCCCCAGCCAAAGACGAAAATAAATAATGGCGCCAGTATTATATTAATAACCACCGTGGAGATGGTGGCATACATTGCTTTTCGCGGATTCCCGGTTGCTCTCAGCAATGCGTTCAGACCCAGGTAAATATGAGTTACCACATTCCCAAGTGATATGACGATCATGAAGTCATGCGCGTATGGCAGTGTCTCCTCACTTGCTCCGAAGAAATAGAGTATAGGGTCGAGAAAAAGGAGAACGGCAGCCGTGTAGATCACTCCCAGTATCAGGTTCAGGACAAAAACATTACCAAGGATATTGTTTGCCGTATAGTAATCTTTCTGTCCAAGTCTCAGCGACATAAGGGTAGCGGCTCCCACACCGACAAGCGATCCGAATGCCGCTGAAAGGTTCATCAGGGGAAAAGTGATCGCAAGACCTGATATGGCCAATGCTCCCACTCCATGTCCAATAAAGATGCTGTCGGTGATATTATATAGCGATGAAGCCGTCATGGCTATCACCGAAGGGATGGCATACTGCAGAAGCAGCCGCCTGACATTCTCGGTTCCTAAAGCAACATGGGAAGGACTCTGCTGAATGGTTTCCGTCATACCGTCATACCGTCATACCGTCGTACCTTTTTAGAATTGTTCCAGTATCTCAATTCTTTTCTTAATCGGCGGATGAGTAGCAAATAAAGAATTAACTGAAAATGATTTCTTATCGAGTTCTGCCTGAGGGTTCTCAATGAACATCTGCGCCACATCTTTACGCTTAACGGCTTCAATCGTCGGGTCTGCTGAAATTTTCCTCAGTGCTGATGCCAGTGCAAGAGGGTTTCGTGTAAGTTCAGCCGATCCTGCATCTGCCATGAACTCACGTTTTCTTGACAGGGCAAACCTGAAGAGTGTGGCAATCAGGTAACCAACCGCTGCAAGCACGAGGGCGATAAGTATTGCAGCTCCGCCGCTGCCCTTTTTGCCTCCCCTGCTGATGTTCCCGAACCGGATTGATCTGAAAAGCATCTCGGAAATAAAAGCAAAGATTCCGACGAATATTATCGATATGATAAGGAGCCTGACGTCCCTGTTACGGATATGTGTCAGCTCATGCGCAATTACTGCTTCCAGTTCTCTGTCGTCAAGCTTGTTGATTATGCCCCGCGACAGGGATACTGCATAAGTTTTTGGATTTATACCGCTTGCAAATGCATTGAGGGAATCGTCTTCAATGATATTCACTTTTGGCATCTGCATCCCGGCTGAGATGCAGAGATTCTCCACCAGGTTATATATCCTTTTATTTTCCTTGCGCTCCAGAGGCTTTGATGATGTGGCCTTATCGATCATGGCTGTGTGCGAAAACCATGCGATTGTGAACCAGACCAGTATACCAATTGTGATCCATGGAATTGTGCTCAGGAACCTGGTATTTATTACAGGCATAATATTGTATGCACCCTGTTCTGATGCTAGTTCCTGTGCCTGTACGAGTGAGGTAAAAAAGAAGAAAAGCCATGTCAGTACGAAAAATACGACAGGGAACATCAGAAGTATCAGTACGGAATTCGTATTATTCCTTCTGATCTGGCTCTGTAAACCGAAATATTTCATATACCCTTTCAGAACTTGATCTGTGGAGGCTGCTCAACCGCTGCGCGCTGATCGCCAAGCTCAAACAACGGCTCGCGCCTGAAGTTGAACATGGTGGCAACGATATTTGACGGAAAGACCTCTGTGGCTACATTGAGTTCCTTGGTGGCAGAGTTGAAGAAGCGGCGCGCAGCAGCTATCTTATTCTCAATATCCGAGATCTCATTTTGCAGGTCAAGAAAATTCTGGCTGGCCTTAAGGTCGGGATATGCTTCAACTGATATCCTCAGTCCGTCGAGTGCTGTGGAGAGCCTTGTTTCAGCCTGTATCTTTTCGTTTATGGTTGATGCTTTCATTGCACCGGCACGTGCCTCGGTTATTTCGGTGAGAACACTCCGTTCGTGCTGCATATAACCCCTTACTGTCTCTACCAGCTGAGGAATAAGATCATGCCGCTGCTTCAGCTGAACATCCACATCAGCAAATGCCTGCTCCCTGTTGTTTCTCAGCTTTACAAGCCGGTTATAGAGGGATATTGCCCACAGGACAAATAATACAATGAGACCAAGAATTACATATACTATTATCATCTTTTTAAAGTTTGGTTAGTGATTCAAAATAAAAAATAAAGATATTAAATATTGCTATATTTAGCGGTCACGAAAACTAAAAATGAAAATAAACTGCAGATATGGATGGTAAGAAAATGCTTGAGATCATCTTAAGCCGTCAGAGTGACAGGAAGTACAGTGATAAGGCTGTGGAGCAGGAAAAACTTGAAAGGGTAATTGAAGCAGGAAGGATGGCACCTTCCGCATGCAATGCACAGCCGTGGAAGTTCATAGTGGTCACTGAGCCCGCATTGCTGAAGAAAATGGCCGTGGCGGCCCACGCGAAACTCCTGAATATGAACAGGTTCGTCGATCAGGCACCTGTTATTATCGTAGTAATCAGGGAAAAGCCAAATATAACCTCCAAGATCGGTGGAACCATCAAGGACAAGGATTACTCATTGATTGATATAGGAATAGCCTCCCAGAATATCTGTCTCCAGACCAGGGCTGAAGGACTGGGATCGTGCATGATAGGCTGGTTCGATGAATCCGAAATAAGGAAGATACTTGGCATACCGGCGAAAAAACGGATTGAGCTGTTAATAACAATAGGCTATCCTCTGAGCGAACAGAGGAAGAAAGTGCGTAAACCTTCTGAGGAAGTAGTATCGTATAATAAATACTGATTTTTAAAAACACGTACCCACCCCCGAAACCCCTCCCTGGATCACATGGAGGGGATTGATGCGATGGGTACATGTGATTTAGGAGTGGGTTATTATTTTAAATTCTCCAGCGCCGTTTTTATCCTCTTCACAGCTTCGACCAGCAATTCATCGGAGGTAGCATAGGATATCCTTATGCATTTCGGTGATCCGAAAGCATCGCCGCCCACGACAGCGACCTGCGCCTTATCGAGCAGCCAGAGAGCAAGATCATCAGAGGTATGGATAACCTTCTCCCCGTCCGACTTTCCGAGGTAATAGCTTATATCAGGCATAACGTAAAATGCGCCCTGCGGAATTCTGACCCTGAATCCCTTCACATCCTTAAGAAGTTTGCAGACCAGATCCCGGCGCCGCTGGAATGCTTCCTTCATCATCTGCCTGGAACTATCCTTTACACTGATCGCCGCCAGGGCTGCCTTCTGTGCTATTGTGCATACACCGGAAGTAAACTGCCCCTGAAGCTTATCACAGGCTTTCACTATCCAAAGCGGGGCTCCAATATAACCTACCCTCCATCCCGTCATGGCGTAGCTCTTTGAAACACCATTGACTGTGATGACCTTATCGCAAATAAAATCGAACGACGCCATGCTTACATGCTCCCCCCTGAAAATTATATGCTCATAGATTTCATCCGACAGAATATAGAGCCCCTCATGCTTCTGTACTATCCTGGCAATAGCTTCCATCTCATCCCTGTTATAGACCATGCCGGTTGGATTTGACGGCGAATTGAAGATGATGAGTCTGGTTTTCCGGGTTATGACAACTTCAAGCTGTTCAGGCTGAACCTTGAAGTCATTTTCAAGGGTCGCTTCAACGACTACCGGTTTCCCTCCGGCAAGTATTACCTGATCCCAGTAACTTACCCAGTACGGGGCAAGAAGAATAACCTCATCGCCTGGATTTACTATGGAAAGAATTACATTAATTATCGAGTGCTTTCCTCCTGTTGAAACGATGATCTGTTCAGGAGGATAGTATATACCATTCTCCTCTTTGAATTTACGTGAAATAGCTTCCCTGAGGTCGTTATAGCCGGGCACAGGCGGATACTTTGAAAAATTATCGTCTATTGCCTTCTTCGCAGCCTCCTTTATATAATCAGGAGTGTTGAAGTCGGGCTCGCCAATGCTCAGGCTTATGATATCAAACCCTTTTGCCTTGAGCTCACGGCTCTTTTGAGCCATTGCAAGAGTCTGAGAAACTGATAATGATTTGATCCTGTCGGAGAGATGTTCCATATTCTGGTTACTGGTTACTGGTTGCTGGTTACTGGTTGCTGGTTAAAAGTTAAAAATAAGAAGATTTTTTTAAACTTACTTTATCTTCCGGACTGCTTAAAACTTTTGTTGACAAGTTTCTAAATAAAGAATTAAGTTTGTATTTAATGAAATACCAAAACTATGGAGACTTTTTACGATATTCTTAAGATCACGATACCGGCTCTTCTTGTGATGATTACAGCATGGCTTCTCCTGAGGAGCCTGATGAAGAACGATCAGGATAAGAGAAGGCAGGAGTTGATTCTTCAGACCAGCCGGACTGTCACACCTATCAAGCTTCAGGCTTACGAAAGAATTGTCCTGTTCCTGGAAAGAATATCCCTTGAATCGATGCTTGTCAGGATAAGTTCACCGGGGATGAGCGCATCACAGCTTCATTCTGCCCTGGTTACGACAATCAGGAGTGAATTTGAGCATAACCTCTCGCAGCAGATCTATATGAGCCCGCAGGCATGGGAAGTTGTCAGGAACGCCCGTTCCAGTATGATCAAGATCATCAACAGTGAAATTGAGAAAATGCCTGAAAAGGCAACCGGAATGGAATTCAGCCGCAGACTCCTTGAAACGGTCATGGGACTTGATAAGGAACCAACCAGGGCTGCAATAGAATATATCAAGGCGGAGATAGGAAGGATGATATAAATCTGGTTGCTGGTTGCTGGTTGCTGGTTGCTGGTTGCTGGTTAGAGTAAAAACAACAAGGAACAAGCAACAAGGAACCAGAAACTTTTTAAAGCAGCTCTACGCTCCGTTTGACGAAAGTACTCAATTCCTCACCCTTGAGCATATTATTTGCCAGCAGAGCCAGGTCAATAACCTGCTTCACAACTTTATTGCCGTCACCCCATGCTTCAAGCATCTCTCTCCTGCTCTTTTCGATCCCGTCAAGTTCCCTGCGCAGCGTCTCAAGATCATCCTTCTCAAGCTGGATTATCTCATCGGCTTTCTTTTTACTATGCTCCTTCTCCATGAATTCGATCTCTTCCCTGAGCTTATTCCTTTCCGTTTCATTCTCAACCAGCTTGTCTCCTGTTTCAGCTTTAAGGTCATCATGTATCTTCAGCACAAGTTTATGGTTAGGATTGACCACGAGGTTATAGCTGTCAGGGAGTTCACCGTAAAAGCTCATGCCTCCGCCAATCTGTGACATATCCTTCATTCTCCTCATGAACTCCGACTGGGTGATCAGGACCGGGGCTTCATTTTCATCAAGTGTTTCAAAGACAACGTTATACATCTCCTTTGATTTTGTCTTAATGTTAAAAACAGTGCGAAGATCCTCCTTTTGCCCGTCTGTAAGCTTTGATTCCCTGGTTTCCTCCTTCTGAATAAGCTTGTCTATAACATCCGAGTCGACCCTTACAAACCTGGTTTCCTTTAATTTGGTCTCCAGGTGATTTATCAGATGAACATCAAGCTGTCCATCCATTTGAAGCACGTCGTATCCCCTTGCCCTGGCCTTTTCAATGTATGAATACTGGTCAGTCTTGTTTGTTGAATAGAGGTAAACAAGGACTTTGTTTTTGTCAGTCTGCGTCTCCTTTATCTTTTTCTCATACTCTTCAAGAGTAAAATACTTGTCTTCAGTGTTTTTAAGAAGTGCAAATTTTGAAGCCTTCTCATAGAATTTCTCCTCGGTTACCATTCCGTAATCAATGAAAAGCTTCAGGCTGTCCCATTTCTTCTCAAATTCATCCCGGTTCTTCTTAAAGATCTCATTCAGCCTGTCGGCAACCTTCTTGGTGATATGTCCCGATATTTTCTTAACGTTTGCGTCACTCTGCAGATAGCTCCTTGAAACGTTGAGAGGTATATCAGGAGAATCGAGTACGCCATGAAGCAGTGTAAGAAACTCAGGGACAATACCTTCGACAGAGTCGGTCACGAACACCTGGTTGCAGTACAGCTGAATCTTGTTCTTCTGGATCTCGATGTTGCTTTTGATTTTCGGGAAGTAAAGTATCCCGGTAAGCTTGAACGGGTAATCGACATTCAGGTGGATGTTGAAGAGAGGATCCTCTCCTGCCGGATAGAGCTCCCTGTAAAATTTCTGGTAATCTTCTTCCTTAAGATCTGCCGGCTTCAGTGTCCAAGCAGGCTTTGTGTTATTGATGATCCTCTCTTTTCCGGTATCAATATACTTGCCGTCTTTCCACTCCTTCTCCTTTCCGAACGCGATCTCCACAGGCAGGAATTTGCAGTATTTCTTCAGCAGCTCTTCAACTTTGCCCTCTTCAAGGAAATTTTTGGAGTCCTTATCGATGTGAAGGATCACATCAGTTCCCCTTGAAGTCCTTTCAGCTTCCTCTATTGTATATTCCGGGCTCCCGTCACAGGTCCACCTTACAGGTACTGCTCCCTCCTGCCATGACCGGGTTATAACTTCCACCTTGTCGGATACCATGAATGAAGAATAGAATCCGAGGCCGAAATGTCCGATAATGTTATTTGCCTGGTCCTTGTATTTTTCAAGGAATTCGTTTGCGCTTGAAAAGGCAATCTGGTTAAGGTAACTGTCAAGCTCCTCCTGGGTCATCCCTATACCGCTGTCGGTGACAGTTAGTGTCTTTTTTTTCTTGTCGACCAAAACCCTGATCGTAATGTCGCCGGGCTCTTCCTTGAAGTCGCCTGCCGCTGCGAGCGCTTTAAGCTTCTGTGTTGCATCAACAGCATTTGAGATAAGCTCACGCAGGAAGATCTCATGATCAGAATAAAGGAATTTTTTGATTATGGGGAAGATATTCTCAGTAGTTACCCCGATTTTTCCGGTTTGCATATCTAGTCAGTTTTATTATTGAACATGAATTATCCGCACCCTCACTTTCAAAAGGTGTGCCATCAGGATTAACTGACAAATAGTCACTAAAAATACTCCGGGAACCTTAAACGGGCTGCAATTAAGAGAATTGCGGCCAGAACCACGAATATGAAAAGGATGTAAATCGAAAAATTCCTCTTCTTTCTGTAGATCGTAATGTTGTATTCGCTGAAAAGCTTCTTTACAGTGTTATGGATGCGCAGGATGGAGTTTGAATTCCTCGGGATATAGGCATCAATATTGAACTTCACTACCTTCTTGAGGTCATCCATTTTGTCGGGCGGAACAAGCAGGATGAGTCCTGTTCCGTGATCTGAATTCCTGATTTCCTGCGTAAGCTCATCAACTGATTCAAACTGTTCCCTGGCATCAGGCACTCCGATCACAGCAACCTTGCATGAGTTATTCTCGGCTTCTTTTGTGCAGTAAGTCAGTAAATCCTGCTTGTTATGAAAAGAGACCACCTGATACCTGGAAGTGTCTGAGAACCTTTTCTTTATGTCTTCAGTGAAATTACGGTGATCATCGTAGCAGATCAGATATATCATCCTTGTCTTTGCCATGATTCCCAAAAGTATTAAAGATAACTATTGTTTGATCTTAACATCATAGTTTTTTACAAAGTTCCAGAATCCTTTTTTAAGAATGTACGCATTGAATGAGAATTCTGTTCCAAAGTATCCCTGGTCATATTTCTGTCCTGCTGAAATCGGTGCAAGATTGTCAAATATTATTGCCTTTTTATCATTGAATCTGAGAGTCATAACACCATCTGCGTGGTATTCAAATACTTCTCTGAGCACAATTTGATCTCCCTTCCGGAAGCATTCTTTTCCCAGGGTCAATTCTCCATTATCACCGAAACTCATGACATCAATGATCTTCCTTGAAACCTGAAGGTTTGCAAAGTCAAGCCCAAGCACTGCATAACAGGTTTCCTTCCCTGACCTGAATGGCTGAATGCCATAATAGAGAGCCCCGTACCAGTTATCTTGCGTATATGTTGCATCGGTGCGGGGAGCATCATCCATATTTGCTCCGGTGAGTTTTGTTATTTTGTTTCCGGCGTCTTTGCCCCCTCTTCTTATTATAAAACAGAAGTACTTGTTTGTCCCGTCAGTCAGTATCAGGTTCCATGTAAGTATCTTGATACGCGAATCAGGCGAAAGTATCTGCCCGAGGTATCGAAGGTTTTCAAAACGGTTAGTTAAGATATCTCCGGAACCTGCATATTTATCTATTACCAGCACAAGTGAATCGTTAAGCCTCATTCGCTCATCATCATCTCTTGTACCGAGTATCCTTGTAAACAGATTGTTAAGGACATCCTCCGTGCCGGGCTGCTGCCCATGTGCAGCGGGCGAAAACGCTGCAAGAGAAACAAGAAGATTTATCAGAAAAGCCTTACTTTTCATCAGCCGGTATCGTTTTTCATTGCATCATCAAGAAGCGTGATCACCTTACAGCATGCATCCTTTATTTCTTCCTCGCTGATTATCAGAGGAGGAGCTATCCGGAAGGCGTCATCACAGAAAAGGAAATAATCAAGAATGATTCCATGGGACGGGGCATTCTTTATTGAATATCTCACATAACGAGGATCTGTAAGTTCTATTGCCAGAAGCAATCCTTCTCCCCTGATCTCTTTTATCAGCGGATGTTTCAGTTCGCACCTGAAAATAGCGGACTTCACTGCACATGCTGCAGCAAGGTCATCTTCAATAATTACCTTCAGTGAAGCCATTCCTGCAGCACAGCAGACAGGATGTCCTCCGAAGGTTGTAATATGACCAAGAGCGGGGTTGGCTGTCAGCGCCGTCATTATCTTCCCTGAGGTGATAAATGCTCCGAGCGGCATTCCTCCGCCGAGAGCCTTCGCAAGAATCAGAATATCAGGAATTACATTAAACCGGTATATTGCAAACAGATGGCCAAGCCGCCCGAATCCTGTCTGTACTTCATCGAATACCAGAAGGGCTCCGGTTTCGCAGCATTTCTTCCTGACCTCTTCAAGGAAGCCTTCGCATGGAAAGATTACTCCCGCTTCAGCCTGGACGGGTTCAATTATAACAGCAGCAGTGTGATCATTTATTTCTGCAAGCGATGAGAGATCGTTGAAAGGCAGGCAGAAGGTATCAGGAAGCAATGGCCTGAAGGCGTTTTTGTATTTGTCGCTTCCCTGAATACTTAGTGCTCCATGAGTGCTTCCGTGGTATGAATTCTCAAAATAGATGATTTTGCTCCTTCCTGTAACTTTTTTAGCCAGCTTCATTGCACCTTCGACCGCCTCGCTTCCAGAGTTGACAAAAAAACAGGTTCCCAGCGAGGGAGGCAGAACCGAAGCCAGCAGTTCGGCATATCTGACCTGCGGGCTCTGGATGATCTCGCCATATACCATCAGGTGGAGGTAAGAATCGATCTGTTCCTTAATGGCCGAAGTAACACCGGGGTGCCTGTGCCCTACGTTGCTTACCGAAACTCCCGAGATCAGGTCAATATATTTCTCACCTGCCGGTCCGTACATATATACGCCTTCGGCTTTTATTATCTCGAGCATCAACGGTTCATCAGAGGTCTGCCCAAGATGAAGAAGGAAGAGTTGACGGTTTGTAAGCATGAGGGAAACAGGTGTTATCTGGCCATCACGTTAATGTCGTTCAGGAGTGTGTCCCTGAATGATTTGCCTACGGGAATGTTTTTAATAGTATCTCCGACAATAAGGTCAAGCGAATTCTCTCTGATTGTCTGGATCATGCTTTTATTTATAATGTATGACCGGTGCACCCTTATGAAGATGCCTGAAGGAAGCTGGTTCTCGATTGCCTTCATCGTGAAGTGGATTGTAAACTTGTCGTCTTGGGTTGTGAGGGTGACATAGTTTTCAAGGGCTTCAATGTAGATAATGTCCTTCAGTTTCAGCTTGACCAGGGAGGAGCCTTTCTTTATGAAAATCTCTTCTTCGCCGGTGTTGGGAGCCTCCTTTCGTGAAAAGTACCTGATCATTTTGTCAATGGCTTTGCAGAATCTTCCGTATGAGACAGGTTTCAGGAGGTAATCGACAACGTTGAAATCGAAAGCCCTTACCGCGTATTCTTCGGCAGCCGACACTATAATTATATTGGGAGGGTTTCCCAGGCTTCCGATGAAGTCAAAGCCATCCATTTCCGGCATCTGGATGTCGAGTATGATCAGGTCAATGTCCTGTCGCTGTGTCAGTATGTTTCTTGCGGTGACGGAATCGTTGTAGGCACCTACCAGGTTCAGTGAGGATGATTTGTTCACATAACCTTCCAGTATCTTACAGCTCATCTTATCGTCATCGACAACAATGCAATTCATCAGCTACGGTTTAGGTCGGGTAACCAGAATCAAAAATAATAAAAAAACTTTCACAAATTTTAACATACTGATTTTGTTTGAAAATAAAAAAGGGGTGAACTAACACCCCTCAGCAATCTCTTTTGCTAAAGATTAAAGACCTTTGTCAAGAGCAGGAGCTGCTTTGAATTTAACGACCTTCTTGGCGGGAACGTTAAGTTTGGCACCGGTACGCGGGTTGCGGACCACTCTTGCGCTTCTCTTAACTACTTTAAAAGTACCCAGACCAGGGAGCTGAAGCCTCTGGCCTTTTTTCATAGATTTTCCAACTGAAACAACAAATGAATTCAGAGCTTTCCCTGCATCTTTAACTGTAAGACTTGCATCTTTTGCAATAGCAGCAACTAAATCTTTCTTTGTCATGTTAATAAAAATTAAAGGTTAGACCATTTCAATTATTAAATACAAAATTATTTCATTTTAGTTCATATGCAAATTTATTTTGTCGTTTTTCCACAAATAGTGGGGTTTTTAGGTTAAAATACCATTTTTTTTGGACGAAAATCAGAATTCGGGTCAATGTCGCATATCCTCATCAGCAGGAAGTTTGAGCATTATCTTAGCGAATCTTTGTTTACATCGTGTTAATAATTTACGTATATCACTGATATACTGATACTTATCTGAATAAATAAAAAATAAAATCCTGAAAAATCAAAAATACATTATATTTGCGGCGTTCTTTGAAGAATAATAATAGTACTTAAGGTAATACCCTCCTTCGTCCCGATCCCGAGGCTTCGGGACGGTACATCGGAGGGCGAAGATCCTCCTTCGCTAAAGCTTCGGAGGATGAAAGGAGAAATGGCAGAGTGGTCGAATGCGGCGGTCTTGAAAACCGTTATGCTGTATCCACGGCATCGGGGGTTCGAATCCCTCTTTCTCCGCCAAAGCCATCAGACCAGTCCCGCAGCTTTCGCTGCGGGATTTTTGTTTTATGAAAAGACCGAACCAGGCTTGCCTGAGCGAGGACTTTTAATAAAACAAAAACCGCTCGGAGAGCGGACTGGTTTGATGGCTTTGAAGCTCTCCCGTGAGGGATCATGAGCGAAGCGAATAATCAAAAAAGCCGGCATCATGGCCGGCTTTATAATAATTAAAAATAACCTCAATCCTTAATACACCTTACTGACAGACCACTTCTCTCCATCGTCATCAGCAGCATAAATTCGCCAGATATGGAGTATATACTTGCAGATGTAGGATCTGTTGATATCCTTGTTGAAGTCCAGAAATTACCAGAGTCTCCAATACCGTTGAACGGGCCCATGAATCCACGCAGACCCCCTGGGAGAGCTGTAAAACCGACCTCATTCGTTGCATCTGAATTCGGAGGGAGCCAGTGGGTTGTACCTGTCTCTTTCAGCTTTGATCCGGCTCCATAGCTCCCGCCAAGAAACGTCGTTAAAATTGTCCAGTCTGCATCTGTAGGAACATGCCAGCCTGTCGGACAGAGCAGTCCCGTATTGACAGTAGTCCAGTTATATAGGATACCATAATCAGCAAATGTTACAGCGTCATTACTATACCAGACATAGGCCGGAGATAAAGTATTTACCCAGGTTGCACTGTCCGGAATGTTGGAAATAGGAGTTCCGTCATTCAGATGTGTAGTCTTCAGGTTCTCAGCCAGCCATACCTGTGTGTCTATTGTAACCATGTTATATTTGTTACCGTCAAAATCGACAACCAGCTCTGCTGTAGTAAATGCCACATCCTGACCATAGCCGGTGCCGTTTGCATTTGTTGCATAGGCCCTGACATAATAGGTAGTGGCAGCCGTAAGACCGGTAATATTGCTTGTAAACTGCCCTGAGGTTGAGCCATCGGTTGACCTGGTAGGCAGGTCAACAGTGGGCTTGGGTGATGTGCTCCATACAACACCGCTGACGATAATCGCAGCACCTCCATTGCTGGAAATGTCACCCATGACTACTGCCGAGCTATCTGTAATATCAAATGGTTCCAGTGTATAAACCGTCGGAACCAGTGAAGTCACAGTTCCGGTATATCCGATATCGCCTGTTACATTAAGGTTGTTCTGAACATCAAGCACCCCGCCTATTCCTACGGTATCATTATTTGCTGTCATTAGCAAGGTCTGAGTCTGATCCAGGTTGATCCCCACAATGTTGAATGTGGATGAACTACCCGGACCAAGTTCACGCACATAGAACCTTGTGCTGTCAGGATCTATAAACATGAAGTTATCGGGATCTCCCTTTGTTGTACCAAAACCTCCGACTGCAAATCCGCCTTTTGCACCTTTAACAGCCGGTGTTTCATTATTAATATAAACTCTTGTGCTGTCGCGTGTAACACGAAGATATTCCTCGGTTGTGCCTTTTGAGGTTCCAAATCCTCCGACTGCAAAACCTCCCTTTGGCCCCTTCCCCGTGCTTGTATCGATGTAAGCCCTGATGCTGTCGGCATTAACAACAAGAAGGTCCTGAGTTGTTCCTTTCGATGTTCCGAATCCACCCACCGCAAATCCTCCTTTGGGACCTTTGGCAGGATCAATATTTACATAAGCCCTTATACTGTCAGCTCCTACAAACAGAAGATCCTGAGTACCTTTTGTTGTACCGAAACCTCCGACTGCAAATCCTCCCTTTGCTCCCTTAGCACCTTCATTGCT
>Ga0105099_10000247_pt1 | contig 36659 bp, 38 predicted proteins | sample PPLLak3cmMay2015_2_FD_79138 | JGI IMG/M metagenome (GOLD analysis project Ga0105099, IMG submission 79138) | Freshwater sediment microbial communities from Prairie Pothole Lake near Jamestown, North Dakota, USA - PPLs Lake P8 Core (1) Depth... | ecosystem: Environmental > Aquatic > Freshwater >... | reverse complement strand
TTTGTTCTTTTTATTTATGCTTACATTACAGGAAGTTGCCAGGCTGAAGGAAGAACTAACAAACTGCACAAGACCGTTATTCATCTTTCACGATGACCCTGACGGGCTTGCAAGCTTCTTGCTATGTTACAGGTTTGTGAAAGAAGGTAGGGGTATTCCTCTTAAAGCTTACCCTCGTGTTGGTGTTGAGCCGTTTGCAAGGAAAGTGGAGGAGTTTGGTGCTGATAAGGTTTTCATTCTTGATGTTGCTATGGTTGATCAGGAGTTTATTGATGCTGTTAAGGTTCCTGTTGTCTGGCTTGATCATCATTCTGTTTTGGAGCGTGATCGTGTTAAATATTTTAATCCGCAGAAAAGGGGGCTTGGCACGCCTGTTACTGTTATGGTTTGGCAGGTTGTTGGTGAAGAAAGGCCTCAGGATTTGTGGATTGCTGTTGTTGGTGCTATTGGTGATTGGTGCCTGCCTGATTATGCTCGGCCAGTTTTGAATTCGTGTTGTGCTGAGGATGCTTTGTTCGATTCTGAGTTTGGTACTCTTGCTAAACTTTTCTCGTTTGTTTTGAAGGGAAAGGTGTCTGATGTTAGTGCTTCTATTAAGATTTTGACGAGGATTGATGATTTTCGTGAGATTTTGGAGCAGAAAACTCCTGCTGCAAAGTTGGTTTGGAAGAGGTATTTGTCAGTCAAGAATGTTTATGATGGGATGCTGTCTGATGCTTTGAAGCATGATTCTGCTGACAAATTGTTTGTTTATACTTATTCTGATGACCAGTTAAGTCTTACTAAGGATTTGTCTAATGAGTTGTTGCACAAATTGAAAAAAGTCATTGTTGTTGGAAGAGAAAAATCAGGAGAAGTAAGATGTTCTGTTCGTGCTCCTGCTGATGTGAAGCTTGCAAAGGGGATTGAGCGCGCTCTTGTTGGCATTGAGGGTTATGGTGGCGGTCACGAGCAGGCTTGCGGTGTTGCGATTAAGAAGCATGATTTCAAGCAATTCTTGGATAATTTGAGGAAGGAGTTAAAATTGTAAAGTTTACAGGTTTTCACAGGACACTGGACAACCACGCGCACACCCTTTTTATACCCAAATTTCCTATAAAATTGTATGCAGTATCTGGATATTCCTAAAAGAGAACAAAACAATTTCCTAAAAGAAGCAAAAGATAAACTTCAGCTGACTTGGAAAGACTTTGCTTCGTTTCTTGGCGTTAATAGAAGCATGATTTATTTTTACGCAAACGGCTCATCTCATCTGCCATTAAAGAGTTATATTTTCATATGTAATAAGATAAACAGGCAGTTAGATATTGTTCCAACAATTGAGATATCAAATAAGATAAAAAATCTAAATTTTCCAATATTTTGCGAAAAACTAGCAGAATTTCTTGGTATTTTAGCTGGTGATGGACACATTAATGATGAGTCCTATGAAGTTTCAGTTGCTTTGGACAAAAACTCAGATAAAGAATATTCACGCTATGTTGAATGCCTGTTCACTGAATTATTTGGATTCAAACCAGCGTTTTTTCATCAGAATAATGTAACAAGAATCAAAACATACTCAAAAAGTCTTGTCTCTCACTTAGCTGAAGTTTTTGGTCGTGTCAATGGCGGTAAAGTAAACAAGCTTCACATACCTCAAATAGTTTGGGACGACAAAAAGTATCTTTCAGCTTTTCTTCGAGGAGTTTTTGATACCGATGGCAGTTTTCATAGGCATAGGAAAAACGATGCCGTTGTCGAATTCACCAGTTGTGATAAACCTTTCTTGCAAGAAATAGTGAAAGCGTTAGATATTCTTGGTTTTAGAGCAAGCAGTTCTGGAAAAAACATCTACATCTATGCTAAACAGGACATCAAACGTTTTTTTGAAATAGTTGGTAGTTCGAATCCAAAGAATCTCAAGAAATATCAGTATTTTCTGTTTTATGGACGGGTTCCACTTAGCTCTGAAGCGCTAACTTTATAAACAATCTAAATTCCAGTTTATATAATGCGTCGGTGGTCTAATGGCAGAAAAGCTCTTCGGAGTTTTTCCATTAAATGACTTCAGCCTTCCATCGGAAAGCGCAGCTTTCGGATGATCCAAAAAGCGCGCTTTTTGAAGCAAGCTGACTATCCGGGTTCGAATCCCGGCCGACGCATTTTTTTCTTTTTTCGCATACTTTTAAAAACCCTTATTCTACCATCGAATGTATGAAAGAAACTATTCTCGCCATTGCTGCGCATAATGATGACCACATTGTTGGTGCAGGTGCAACGCTGGCAAAATACGCAAAGGAAGGCAAGCGCATCAGAACAATCATCTGCTCGTTCGGAGAAATGTCACACCCCTACTTAAGAAGGGAAGTTGTCATAGAAAAGCGAGTGAAAGAGAGTCTGAAAGCAGACAAAATAATAGGTGGTTCTGGAATTGCTTATTTGAGCATGAGGGAGGGTCATTTTGATGATGATTTCAGGAAGAGGAAGATTGATGATAAGCTGGCTTGGATTATTAAGAAGGAAAAGCCTTCTAAGATTTTCACGCATGGTATTGATGATTTTCATCCTGATCACCGTGCTGTTTACAGGTTAATTATGCGTTTGATTGAAAAGAGGGCGATTCAGTGTCCTGTTTATTCTTTTGATGTTTGGTCTTTGGTTAAGTTGCGGAATCGTAATCTGCCGCGTGTTGTTTTTGATGTTTCTGACACTTTTAATACGAAGATTAGAGCTTTTCTTGTTCATAAGAGTCAGACTTTTGCGATTTGGTCTTTGTTGTGGAAGATGATTTTGAATGATTTTGTGTCTGGTCTTATTAATGGTTATAGGTATGCTGAGGTGTTTTATAAGCTAAAATGAAAATCGTTGTTACGACTGATTGTTTTTTTCCGCGCTGGGATGGTATTGCGAGATTTTTGTCTCTTTTGCTTCCCGAGCTTGCAAAAACTGCTGAAGTGACTGTTTTTGCTCCGAAGTTTCCAGGTAAAATACCTATGATTAAGGGTGTTAGGATTGTTCGTTTTCCTTTGGTTAACATTCGTTTTGGTGACATTTATTTTTGCAAGCCTGAAACCTCTGTTATGGAGAGAGTTATCAGGGATGCTGATGTTGTTTTTAATCAGACTATTGGTCCTGTGGGTCGTGCTGGGATTAATATCGCGCATAGTTTCAAAAAGCCTGTTGTGAGCTATATTCATAGTATTGATTGGGAGCTTGCTAAGCGTGCTATTAAGCGTCCTAAGTTTGTTGCTGAATGGTTTGTCAGGATGCTTGCCCGGCGTTTGTACAATAAATGTTCTTTGTTGCTTGTTCCTTCTAATGAGGTTGCTGATTTGTTGTCTGGCAATGGGATTCATACTAAGAAGGAGTTCGTTCGTATGGGTGTTTCTGTTTCTGTTTTTTGTCCTCCTAAGTCTAAGTTTTCTGCAAAAGCCCGTCTTGATCTTGCTGGCAGGCGTGTTATTGGGTTTTGCGGCAGGATTGCGCGTGAGAAGGATTTGCCTACTCTTTATGAGGCTTTTCAGCGTATTCACTCGAAACATCGTCATACTGTTTTGTTGATTGTTGGTGAGGGTCTTGAGCAGGAAATTCCTTCTTCAAGAAGCGTTATTCGTGTTGGTCGTCAGGATAATGTTGTTCCTTTTTTGCAGGCTATGGATGTTTTTGTTCTTCCAAGTCTTACAGAAACTTCTTCTTTGGCTACTATGGAGGCTATGTCTGTTGGTTTGCCTGTTGTTGTTACTCCGGTAGGTAATATCCGGGAGTATGTTGTTCATAAGAAGAATGGTTTGTTGTTTGCCCGTCAGGATGTTGATGAGCTTGTTGACCAGATTGTTTACTTGTTGAAGCATCCTAATATTCGAAGGTCTTTGGGTAAGGAAGCTCGCAATACGATTGTTAAGAATTATTCTTGGGCTGATACTATGGATAAAATCAAGAAGGTTTTGTCTACATTTTCAGGCTGACTACATTGCTTAGTCCTGCTTCCTGGTTCATGCTGACTCCGTAAAGAATGTCTGCTTCTGAGATTATTGCATCGTTGTGGGAGATGACAACATATTGTGCTTTTGTGCAATAGCTTCTGATAAGTTTGGCAAGTTTTTCGCTGTTGTGCTTGTCTAGTGCTGCGTCAACTTCATCAAGGATGTAGAATGTTGCTGGTTCGTGTTCCTGGATTGCAAACAGGAATGCTAGTGCCGTCATTGTTTTTTCTCCTCCGCTTAAACTCCTGATATCTAGGAACTTGTTTCCTGTTATTTTGACGTTAATGCGTAATCCTTCAGCAAATGGCTCTTGCTTGTTCTCAAGTTCAAGGTATGCTTCTCCTTTTGTTGTTAGTTGTCCGAATATTCTTCTGAACTGTTCGTCTACTGCATTAAGGCTTTTCATGAATAGGTCTTTTTTGCTTGTTTCTATTTCGTTCATCAGGTTGACTACGTCGTCTTTTTCTTTTAGCAGTATGTTTTTCTTGCCGAGCAGTCCTCCGTATTCTTTTTCAACTGTTTCATAAATCTCTAAGGCTCTCATGTTCACGTTGCCTATGTTTGTCATCATTTTTTCGAAATCATTGATTTCTTTTTTCAACTGTTCTTCTGGTTTTTCCATGTTGAGTTCAACGCCTGAATATTGTTCGAATTCTGCATTTATGCCTGCTATTTCTGCTTTTACTCTTGCTTCTTCGATAGAGAGTGTGTTTAATGATAATTCTTCTTTTCTGGAATTTTCTTCAGTTCCTAATATTTTTGTTTCTTTTCCGTTGACTTCTTCGCTGAGCTTGTTTCTTTTTTCAAACAGTCCTTTGAACTGGCTGAAGAATTGTGCTTGTTCTTTTTCTTTTTTGTCGAGTTCTGTTTGTTGTGATGTTGCTAATTTTTCCAGGTCTTCTATCTCTTTTGTGAATGCTCCTTCTTCTTTTTCCATATCTTTGAGGAGTTTCTGCATGTTTTCGCTGTCTCTGCCAAGTATGTCTGTCAGTTGAACATCTATGTTCTTCTGTTCAGAGTCTATTCTTGTTTTTTCCTGGTCCAGTTGTTTTCTTTTTTCTTCAAATGCGTTTAATTCTGCAAGAACTCTCGGGTTTCGTAATTCTGTTATCTTATTTCTAATGGTTTGTTTCTCAATTTTCAGGTCTGTCAGTGATTTTGTCTGGATTGTTAGGTTTTCTTCAAGTTTTTCAAGGTCTTTTGATATTTGTGTGATTGTCTTTCCGAGTTCTTCTTTGTAGTTTCTGGTTGCTTCCAGATCTCCTACGTCAAGGTGCAGGCTTTTTTCCTGCTTGATAATCTCGCCTTCGACATTTGCTTTAAGCTCTCTTAATTTTGCTATTTTTTCTTCGTTTTCTTTTCTTGAATTTTCAAGTTTGCTCAATGTGTTTTCGAATTCTGTTATTTTGTTGCGTGCATCTTCCAGTTTTCCTTCTATTTCTTTTTCTTTGAAGCTTCCTGTTTTTTTCTGTCTGAATCCGCCGGTCATTGCGCCTGTGTGTTCGCAGATGTCTCCATCTAATGTCACCATTCTTGCCGCGCCAATGCCTATTCTTCTGGCAGTTTCTATGTCCTCAACAACGAGCGTGTTTCCAAACACGTGTGAGAATATGTTCTTGAATTTGATATCAAAATCGAGCAGGTCTATTGCAAAGCCGTAAACTCCTTTCTCTTTTGACAATTTTTTCAATTCTTCTTTTTGTTGTGCTGGCTTGATCTTATTAAGTGGTAAAAAGGTTGCAAATCCGAATTTGCCTTGTTTCAAAAACTTGATGGCATTTGATGCTGTTTTGTCGTCGTCTACTACTATGCTGTGTATTTTTTGCGCAGCTGCTATCTCTAACGCAAGTGCATATTTGCTTTCAGAGCTTCCGAGCTCTGAAACCGTGCCGTATACTTCCCCAAATTTCTGCCTATTCTCAAGTATTTTCTTGACTGCGATGTTTGCTGCTATGTTATCTTGAACACTTGCCTGTTTGATGCTTAGTTTATTTTCGTCTTCTCGTAATGAGTGTAGTTCTGCTCTGCTTCTTGCGAGGGTGTTTGCGTCTTTGCTGTCTTGGTTGAGGAGTTCGTTCAGTTCTAATGCCAGTTTTTTGAATTGTTCTTTGTTTTTCTTTAGGATTGTTAGGTCTTCTTGGTGTGCGTCTTCTAATTCTTTGACTTTGGCTATTTTTTCGTCCATTGTCACAATCTGGTATTCCGCTTTGTCTTTTTCTCTGACTAACGCCTGCTGTTTCTCTCTTAGAAGCTGTAGTTCTTTCTGTTTTTCTTCTGCTTTTTTGTCAAGCTCTTCAAACTGTTTGTCTATGTCTGCTTCGTCTGCCAGATTATGTTTTTGCTTGAAATCTTTTATTTTGCCGTCAAGTTCAGAAATCGTTTTAATCATTGATTGTAATTGTGCTGTCTGGCTTTGTTTTTGCTCAGTCAGCTCTTTTATTTTTAGTCCGACATCCTCAAGATTCTTCTGCAATTGTTCTTTTCTTTGTGTTATTCTTTCTATTTCTGTCTTGCAGGAGCTGATTCTCGTTTTGTGTGTTGCTAATTGAATTCTTAACTGTTCGACTTCTTTCTGAATTTTTATTTGTTCTATTTCTCCTTTTCTTTCTATCTCTGAATTAATATCCTGGATTGCCTGTTTGTGTTTTGCAATTTCTTCTCTTAATCCTTTGATTTGCTCTTGCAGTTTTGTGAATTTTTCTTTGTGCGCCCCGCTTTTTTCTTCAAGTTTTTTGAGTTCTTCGTCTTTCCTGTTGAGGTTTCTTTTGAGGTAGCTTGCCTTGTTTTGTTTTATTTTGTCGTTGAGTTCTTTGTATTTGAGTGCTTGGTCTCTGTCTTTTTTCAATTCCTTTAGATAGGTTTCTCTTTCTTTTAGTATGATTTCTGCTTCGTTTAGCTTGTCTCCCACTTTCTGCAGTTCATTCAAAGCTTGTTGTTTCTTTTCTTCATATACTCCTATGCCTGCCACTTCTTCGATTAGTTGTCTTCTTTCGACTGTGTTCATTTCTACAAGTCTTATTATGTCTCCTTGAAGTATGATGTTGTAGCCGTCTGGATTTATTTTTGCAGAGCCCAGAAGTTCAATTATTTCCTGTCTTGTCTTGGTCTTGCCATTAATCTTATACTTGCTAGCCCCATCCTGCCGAACTATTCTCGATATTTTTATCTCGTCTTCTTGCAATGGAAATGTTTTATTCTTGTTGTCAAATACTATGCTTACTTCTGCTGCTTTTGCTGGCTGTTTGGTTTTTCCGCCGTTATATATTAGATTGGAGCTTTTTTCTGCTCGTAATTGTTTGGATGAGCTTTTGCCGAGAACGAAGCATAGTGCGTCCAGTACGTTGCTTTTGCCGCTTCCGTTAGGACCAAGAATTACATTGAAATCATCTCCAAACAATAGTTCGGTGTATTTTCCAAAACTTTTGAAACCGTCCATTACAAGCCTGGAAATCTTCGTAGATTTAGCTACTTGAGGGCTTGCCAACTGTTGTGTCGTCGGTGTTTCACCTGTTTCCATTATGTCTTTTGGTATGTTAAGAGTTTATAAAGATTTGGTGGGCAGAAAGGTATTTAAATATGATATTTGGTTAAAATGGTATGGCATCTAAAGTACACGCAGCGCACATACTGGTAAAAACAGAACAAGAAGCCTTCGGACTGCTATTTGACATCAACCACGGCAAGGACTTTGAAGCTGTTGCAAAGGAGAAATCTCTCTGCCCTTCTGGAAAGAAAGGCGGTGATTTGGGCTGGTTTGGAAGAAACCAGATGGTTAAGGAGTTTGAGACTGCTGCTTTTGCAATGAAGCCAGGAGAACTCTCAAAACCAGTCAAAACACAGTTTGGATGGCATATTATTAAGGTTATTGAAGTGAAGTAGATGGAAACTTGGATTCTGCTGGCACTCCTTGCGCCTTTGTTTTACGCTCTTTCAAACGTAGTTGACAAATTCCTGTTAAATAACAGAGTAAGATACTGTTTTGCCATGGCGCCAATGGCAGGTTTTGTCGCACTGGTATTTGCACTTGGCGCACTTTTCTTTGTATCATTCAAAGGAGTGACGGCAACACAAATGCTTGTTGTTTTCTTCTTGGGTCTTGTAATAACCATAGTCTATGTTGTATATTATTATGTTATGTCAGTTGAGGAAGCATCGCGTGTAGTCTCTATAGCTTTTCTATCTCCTATTTTTGTGCTGCTGTTCGCAGCACTTTTCCTGGGTGAACGCCTGTCAGGATGGAAATACTTTGCAGTGCTTCTGGTCATTGGAGGAGCAGTCCTGATTGGAATACAAGGAATCCAACGCGGAATATTAATGAGAAAAGGCTTCTATTGGAGATTGTTTACCTGCTTATTAAATGCCGGAATAATAACAACACAAAAATACATGCTGGGAGATTTACAATTCTTGCAATTATTCACTTTGCAATGCTTTGGACTGTTTACCGGACTCTCTTTAACACTGCTCTCGCCTAAAATCAGAGCACACTTCAAGCACGTTGCAAAAAGCTTGCACTATATATTCTTATCAGAAGGACTGACGTTCATAGGAGCGCTGATTTTTTTATTCGCAGTCTCGAACGGACCAGTATCAATCGTAAGCGCACTAAGCTCAGTACAACCTGTATACATGCTAATCCTGGCACTGCTCTTCAGCATATTTCTGCCAAGTATACTAAAAGAGGAATTCACAAGAAAAACTTTGACAATAAAAATCGTGGCTGTGCTGATGATTGCAATAGGGGCTTATTTGGTGGCGGTTTAGTATTCTCCCAACTTCTTCTGCTTCTTCAAACCAGCAATTACCTTATAAGGTGTCCAGCTGTGCCTGAAAATTTCAGGATGCTTATCCCACGCCTTTTTCAAGAATGCAGCTGTTTTCGGGTCTGCCATGTAGCCAGAGCCGAAATCCTCGCCAACGTGCTCTTTTATTTTTTCTATTTCTGCGTCTCTGGCAACTTTTGCAAGAATAGAAGCAGCTCCAACAATAAGATACTTTGAATCAGCTTTGTGCTCTGTCTTGAAAGTGATGCTCTTTGCCATCAAGCGCTCAGCAATATATTCATGATATGCTTTCGTGTTTGTGCTTGGACAGTCTATGAGCGCTTTTTCAGGATTGAGCATATTAATCAGCTCAACTGACTTGTCTGCTTCCAGCCAGTTAAGGTTTGCTCCTTCTTCAGAAAGAACATTCTTGTCTATTTCAGCAGGCGGAACCAATATCAGCTGGTATTTTACGTGTTTTGGAAGCTCTTTAGCAATCCTTTCCCTCTGCAAGGGAGTGAGAAGCTTACTGTCTTTTACGCCTAATTCTTTGAGGGTGTTTTCTTTTTTCTCATCAATGACCGTTCCGCAGATTACCAAAGGTCCGATGATGCATCCTCTGCCCGCTTCATCGATCCCGCAAACTTTCATAACAGCCTCTTTATTCAGAAATGTTTATATACGTTTTGTTTATATGTGTGATTATGAAAAAAGAAGTACCAAAATTCGGAATCCGGGAAGTGATACAGTTTGTCGGCGTCAGCGAGCTTTCTGCTGAAGAGCAGTCCATTGTTAATACGATAACGACTGAATATTTTGCGAAAATCAAGAGAAAGCTGCACAACATTACTAACATGATAGTCCACATAAAATGCTATGAAAAAGAAGGTGGTAGAAAGAAGTACTCGATGCACATTAAGGTTTCTGCGCCTACACACATGTTTGACAGTTCTGATGCTGATGATTGGGAGCTGCCGAGGGCATTGCACAAAGCATTTGAGGATATCGAGCACCAGATTCAGCACAGGATGCATACTGATGTGACGAGACCGGATAGGCTGTAATCTGTAATTCTTTCGACTGGACACTGGACAAGTACACGCATAGCGTATTTAAAGACAAAATCTCTTTGATTTTTAATGAGATTTGATACAAGTAAAATAAAGATCAGCCCAAAAGCACGAATAAAGGATTTGACATTGCCAGAAGAACCTTCGCCAGATTTAGCATATTTCTGTGGTCTTATGGCTGGCGATGGCCACATTGCCGTTAGGAAGAACAAAGCCGATTACTACATAACTTGCGAGGGCAATCCTGCTGATGAACAGGACTTTTATATCTTAATTGTTTGTCCGTTACTACAACGTTTATTCAATATTCTTGTAAAACCACAAATGTTTCAGCATACATATGGCATTTGTGTGCGTTCTAAAGCATTAGTTGAATATTTGGCTGAAGTTCTGGGATTGCCTAAAAATAGGAAATTTGACCAATTAAGAATTCCTAAATGGATTAAACTGGACAAAAAGCTGATTGTGAATTACATTCGCGGGGTTGCAGATACTGATTTTTGTTTAGCTTTGAAACGCCGATACAAATTCATTCAATATTATCCAGTCATTTCTGGTTGCTCTGAAAGTAAGTCGTTTATAGATGAAATCGCTAAAGAATTAGAAGCACTGGGTTTTATCGTGTCGAAGCATTATGATTACAAATATGAAGATAAAAGGTTGAAGGCAGGGTTCTACATACATCATAGAATTAGTATTTATGGGCATTCTCAACTTGTCAAATGGATGAAGATTATTGGATTTTCAAGTCCAAAAAACCTAGAAAAGTTTAGATTATGGCAAGAACGTAACCATAATAGCAATAGACTGAAGACCATTGCGGCCTTGAATAGTTCTAGAAAAATAAGAGGGGCTTTGGAGAGCCCCTCAGTATAGCGGGAGGAGGACTTTCATTCCGGTGCACTAAGCACCCTGATTTTTGAATTCGGCGTCCAGGGCGACTAAGCCTTGAACTCCTCCGAGCTATGGGTTATGAGCCCATCGGGAACTCCAGACTTCCCTACCCCGCTATAAATATTACCTTTTTTATGGGGTTTTATAAAGCTTTTCTATGTTTCTTCATATATGAGGTGCGTTTTTAACCGAAAGCTTTATATATTGCCCCTACGTAGTAGTAACAATCGGTGATTTATGCTATATAGACTAGGGAATCGAGTTTGGGTTGAAAACACTGCCGGGGTAATTGAAGGTCCGGAGTCTCTTGTTGTTATCGATCCAGGTACAAAAAAACAAGTGGTTTCTGACATTAATGATCTCTGTATTGACTTGAAAAAGCCCGTTAAGCATCTTTTTTATACGCATCTTCATCTTGATCATACGTATAATGGGCGTTTTTTCAAAGGCGCTAAATATTTGGCTCCGTCTAGTTTTGATAATTTTGAACAAGATGATATTCCTTTTGAATTGGCAGGGGTTCCTATTAGTGTCCATAAGACGCCTGGTCATTGTGAGTTAGGCGATGTTTCTGTTCTTGTTGATGAGATTCTTTTTACAGGTGATATGATTAACAAGAGGCATGTTCCTCTGACTGAGGATCATGAGACCTTCCTGGCTTCTCTTGCCAAAATCGGTAGTATTGATTTTAAAAAAGCATATGGTGCTCACAGTGGAGTTTTTTCACGTGAGTTGGCTCTTAATGCAGTTGAGAAGATGGCTTTTTACATTAATCGTGGCAGACAGCTTGTTGCTGCTTATGGTCCCCGCATCAAGGGTGCGCAGTATATGCAAATTTATCTTATTTTGCTCAAAGAAGCAGGTCTTTCTCGCGATGAAATTGATGAAAGGCTCAGCCATCGTGATCGTAATAAGCTCACTCATTATGATTACTTTATAGGTTTGTTGGACACCTTGTCCAAATCCATACCAGTTATTTGAACTTATACTTTTTCATACTTAGGGTAAAAAACCCCCCCATTTGAGCAATAGGCAATTTTCCATGTGAGGATAGTGTTGGCTTTTTCCCAGAGCATTTCCACTCCTTTCAAGTATTCTGCGCGTTTTTTTTCGTCCACTTCAGAAAAAATTTTTCTGGTGTATGCTCCTGCTTGTTCAGGGTTTCCATTACAGATGTTTAATGCCCATTCCATATATTCATCAAACATCGTTTTTTGTCCTTTTTTCCATTTTCCTGTGTATTCATTCATCGGTATTGGGTCGCTTCGCGTGTTGCTGCCGTTTGCTTCGAGTAAATACATTTCTCTTTCTCCTTTTTCTTCAATTTTTCCGAATACTATGTCTAGCGCGTGTGCTCCCATCGGTGATATTAAATTTATGAATTCGCCTGCCATGTCAAGTTTTTGATTTGCATCTGAAAACTCCTCTTCTAAATCGCTGACTTCAAATTTTCTTTTTTTATCCTTGTGGAGAACTCCTTCTACTTTTTTTAATACTGTTTTTAATATTTGTTGTATGCTCTTATCTTCCTTTAAATATATTAATTTTTTAATATCCTTTTTTGGTACTTCTTCTTTTTGTGGCAGGTCATTAAGCGCGTAATGTACTTCTTCTGTTGTGTGCAACAGTCTTACATCGTGGGTTTTCCAGAAGTCTTGTAAGAAGTAGTATATTGTCTTGACGCATCGTCTCCATGCTATATCTCCAACTACTGTTGTTTTGTGTACGATGGCTTCTTCGTATCTTTCCTCTATTTGTTTTGCTTCAGAGTCTCTTACAACTGCTTGCAACATTATATAGCCTTTTAGTCCATAGCGGACTACATAGTTATTTAGTTCAAGTAGCCACGTTTCTGGCTCAGCGGCAATATCCAGGAAAAGGTATGGGCAGAAAGCGAAGATTTTTTTCTTTGGGTTATCACAATCCAAAACGCTGCTTCCTTTGTTTGCCGCGGTGTCTGCTCCTTTTACTATTATTTTTGTGCATCCTGTTTTTTTGAAGAAGTTCACTAACTCATTAATCAGTGCCATGTCAATATTGATATTGCAAGGTATTGAAACGAATGGTGGTATTAATTGTGCCATTTTGCCGTCATATCTTTCCACAAAATCTTTTACTGCTTCCAGATATATTTCTGGCATATCTTTGCAATAGATTTCCCAGTATTTGTTCAGCATGAATGGTATGAATGAGAATTCTACTTTTGAATGTCCGCCTTCATCATGTCCTACTATTACTTTTCCTTCTTGGATTATTTTTGAGGCAAGTTCGAAGTCATATTTTTTTTCTAGATCAAATGTTACGTGGATGTCTATTTTTTCAACAAGTTCTTTCATTAATTTTGGATTGTTTTCATAATCCTTTTCAAATTCCTCTTTTGACATCAAGTATACATCTATTCCAAGCTTTTGCGAGGATGCAAGCCAGAAAAAAAGGTTGGCGAGGTCGAAGGCGTATCTTGATTCAAGGAGTGTCTTCCAGACATAAAAAGGGTTGGCATTGGCGAATTTGAAGTAATTACGATGCAGATCAGCAAGGAGTGTTGACAGTATTGTATAGAATTTTTGTGAGATTTCTGGTGTTATGTAGTGATTTGCATGCTGGCAGTCTGCCATGGCAGCTTTGATTTCTTTTAGTTTTCGCCATTTTTCCTCGTTTTCCCAAGGTAGTTCAGGGCTTCCTGGCTCGGGTAAGTTTCTTAAATACCCTTTATTGTATATTGCTTTGTATAATATTTTTGCATTTTTTCTTATTATTGAAACAACATCAACTTCCTCTCCTTTTGTGCTTACTCCGAAGAAATCGCCGTGATTGAAAAATAAAAGTGCATTCGTCATTTTTTATGTATTTTTATTTTTTTCAACGATTTTTGATGAGCTTTTTGGATTTTTTGGTGCACTTCTGGAAAAAGAAAGTCTTCAGGCGAAAGAATTCTTTCAGATTTCAGTAGCTTGAAGTGTTTGTGTTTCATGCTTTTTAAGAAAGGCATGACTAATATAAACTTTGTTGTATAGTGAATTTATCTTTAGAGGTGTTATGTCTCGAAACCTTTAAATATGCTCTACAGGGTGATTTATTCTATGCCACCGTGGCACAACCTTGAAGTTGCTTTGCAACGAGAGGATTTGACACGGCGGCCATTGTTTGACGTAAAATGCCACCGTGGCACAACCTGGTACTGCGCCAGATTGCTAATCTGGTTTCCGCAAGGATATCCCGGTTCAAATCCGGGCGGTGGCGTCATTTCAGAACTTAAGCCCTTACAGTTGTCATTGTTATGGATTTGAACCGGGAACCCGGTTCATCGCGGAAATCTCTGGATTTCCGGGAACTCGGAAACGCGGAGTATCAATATATGCAACTTTAGCGCGTTGTCCGAGTAATCCGGGCGGTGGCGTATTTTTATAAAAAATGAATAATCAAGAAAAGATAAATGAAAAACTAAAATATTTGGAAGAAGAGAGTTTATTCAGACAGTCCATGGGTGAAGGCAATTACGCAATTAGCTTCTCAGATCAAGTATTAAAAGAAATTATAGATTGGGCAAGTGAAACGGAAGAGCAAAGAGAAGAGAAACGTAAAAGAAAATACAACATAATACAAAGAAACATAAGAGAATGCATCGCAAATAATAAGGAAATAATATTTGTTACAGGCCAACCGCTTTTTGAGCATTTTCTCAGCAATGGCAGATTTAATGCATCAGCGTACTATAATCTGGCATATCCCAATAAACAGGTGAGCTTCGATGAATTCTGCCAGACTGACTTATCTTCGATGATTGACTGCCTTAACAAGAGGGCGACAGTGTATATCTCTATCAATGATTCTTGCCAAACCTATGGCCTCTCCCTGTTATGGATCTTTAATTTAATTAAAAAGGAGAACACAGGCAATCAAGAAACCATTTCAACAAGATTATCCACCTCCGTTGATGACCTACCAATAACTACAGAAGATATAGCCCAAAGCCTGAATGACTGGATTAAAGAATACCTGAATATTAATCGAGGAATCAAGATTAAATACGGATCTATACGCGATGAAACTTTAATAGACTATGAAAGATTGAGCAATTATTATAAACGCAAAGGCGAAATTCCAATAAGCCTAGAAGAAGGCATCAAACAAATTGAAAAAGACCGCGAAAAATATAAACTAGATGGCTTGCCATATGGAAAATTTTTTAATTTCTGAAAAGAGAATCCCATAAGAAAAACTTAAATAGTTTGCAATGAGTTCTCAGAACAGAGATGAAAAAAGAGGGGAATTTCAGTACGATATTACTTTGAGCGCAAAAATTCATCCAAGAAATGAACAAAATCATAGAAAAAATACAAAAATAACAGTCCGATAAAAAAGACCAAAAAGTGTGTCGTTGGGCGGTGGCGTCATTATTCACGATGGTCAAAAAAGAAACATACAAAGAAGTCACATTCTATCTGAAAATGGACGAAGAGCTTACTGCCAAGGATAAAAATGAACTGCACAAATTCCTGATGAGAATGTATCCGGCATTTGCCAATTACTACAAGAAAAATAAGTATTATTCCACTGTCAAACCACAGATGCATTTTTTGGTAAGAACAAAAACAAACAAGCTTGTTGGCTCAGGCAAGTTCCTGTGGCGGACGGTTAAATCAAGACTCGGAAACGTTAAGTTATTTGCATTTGGAGTGCTCATCGACCCTGATTTCCAAAGCAAAGGGCTCGGCTCGCACATAATAAAATCGTGTATAAAAGAAGCGGACAAAAGAAATGCAGACCTGCTTTATGGAACAACAGCCAACCCTGCAGTTGGAAAATGGCTGTCAAAGCTTGGTCTTAAAAAACTAAAATGCAAGGTCTATTACACGAGTACTACGGGAAAGAAGACGCGCGAGAAAAATCCTGCTTTTGTATTGGAGTTCAAGAAAGGTCTTGTTAAGAATATGAATTCTCTTTATGAGTTTAACATAGGAGTTGGTCCTCTGTGACAGCAATAACTTTTTAAGCTTCTTAAAAAATCAAGCAGTATGCTTAAAACGATTTTATCAGCAGATATAGGCGGCACTAACACGAATATTGCTCTTTGTTCTTTCAAAGGCAGCAAGGTTATTCTGCACAAAAAATATCAGTTCGAAAGCCAAAAATTGAAGGGAATTGAAGATGCAGTCAAGCAGGTTCTTAAGGATGCTAAAGTTAAAATCTCAGCTGCTTGTGTTGCAGCTGCTGGTGTGGTTTCTTCAGACAGGAAAACTTGTAAGCCTACTAAATTGAACTGGAAGGTGGATGTCAGAAAATTGCCATTTAATTGTGTGTTGCTTAATGATTTTGAGGCTTTAGGATATGCTGTGAATGTTTTGCAGTCAAAGGACGTGAAGGTTTTGCGTGCAGGCAAATCTTGTAGTCTTCCAATAGCATTGATTGGTGCAGGTACTGGGCTTGGAAAGTCATTATTGCATTACAATGGAAAAATATACGTTCCTTCTCCGTCTGAGGGTGGTCATGCTGATTTGCCGGTTACTGCTGAAGAGTCTGAGCTTTTGATTTGGTCAAGGAAATCTTTTGAATATGATGATATTCTGTCAGGCAGAGGTATTGTCACGTTATACAATTTTATGCGTTCAAAGTATGAAGGTTCTGGAACTTCTGACCCTGCGGAAATCATGAAAGAAGAGTCGCCTGCTGCAGAAGCAGCAAGAAAGCAGTTCATTAAATTTTATGCTCGTTGCGCTAAGAATTTTGTGCTTGATGGCCTTGCAAGGGGTGGAGTTGTTATTGGTGGTGGTATTGCTGCAAAAAACCCTCAATTGTTTGGCAGGGAATTCTTGTTAGAATTCGTAAAAAATGTTGAGTACAGGGCTTTGCTTGAGAAAATTCCAATAAAAGTCATAACAAACTATGATGCTAGTCTGATTGGTGCTGCTTTTGCGAGCAAGTTTTATAAATAGTCTTTCTTAAATTCCAGATATGAAAAAAATTGTGGTGATGTCAGTTGGCGGTAGCCTGATTAATCCTGGCCAAATCCAGGTTGACTTTTTGAAGCGTTTGAAAGCATTCATCGTTAAGAGCTCCAGCAGGTTTATTATTGTGTGTGGCGGCGGTTTTAGCGCGCGTTCTTACATTTCTGCTGCTAAGGAGTTCAAGGTGCCCAATACTGATCTGGATTGGATTGGTATTTCTGCCACTCTTTTGAATGCAGAACTCTTAAGGCAGATTTTCAATTCTCCTCCTGTTCAGCAAAAGCCTGTTAAGATGAATTTCAAAAAAGTTTTGGTGTGTGCTGGCTGGCTTCCTGGCTGTTCTACTGATTATGATGCTGTTTTGTGGGCCGAGAAATATGGTGTGAACGAGGTTTTCAATCTCAGCAATACTGATTACGTTTATACCAAAGATCCGAAAAAGTTTTCTGATGCTTTGCCTTTGAAGGAACTTTCGTGGAGGGATTACAAGAGGATGTTTTGTTCTAAATGGTCTGCCGGCTTGAGTACTCCTTTTGATCCTGTTGCTTCAAGGCTTGCTGAAAAGTGTAAATTGAATGTTGTTTGCATTAATGGTCAAAAATTAGGGGAGCTTGACAAATATATGAAAAATAAGATGTTCGTGGGAACAATACTGGGATGAAAAAAATATTTTTATTATTGTTTTTATTGCCTGTTGTGTTTGCTCAGTCTGATTGGTTTCAGGCGGGTTTTGTTAAGGCTGAGTTGAATGTTTCTTCTACTATAGATCTCGTGTCAGAAGCTCCGGGTTCTTCTGTTGAGTCAATTAGGGCTGATGTTGTTTTTGTTCCTCGGAATTCTGATTTTGTTGCTGTGAGGAAGTTTGATGCGAATGCTGTTGTGACTGCTGATCGTGCTCGTTTTGAGTGGAAGAATCCTTCTATTGGTCCTTTGTCTTATGGTTATTCTGCTGTTGTTGAGACTGTTAATGATGTTTCAAGGGTGCGTGCCAGGATTCCTTATCCTTCAAAGTTTCCTGATACTCTTCAAAAGTATGTTTTGCCTACCAAAAATATTGATTCTAATAATCCTGATGTTATTGGTCAGGCTTTTCTTCTTGCTCAGGGCGAGGATGATTTGTTTATGCTTGTCAGCAAGGTTGGTCTCTGGGTTAAATCAAATGTTGATTACAACTTGAGCACTTTGACTTCCGATGTTTCTCAGCCTGCTTCTTGGGTTTTGAAGAACAAGCAGGGTGTTTGCGACGAATTGACGAGCTTGTTCATTGCAATGCTTCGTTCTTTGAAGATTCCTGCCCGTTTTGTTTCGGGTGTTTCTTTTTCCAATAGTCCTCAGTTTCCTCAGGGTTGGGGTCCTCATGGTTGGGCTGAGGTTTATTTTCCTGGTGTTGGCTGGGTTCCTTTTGATGTGACTTTTGGTGAGTTTGGCTGGGTTAATCCTGGTCATATTAAGTTGAAGGAGAGTCTTGACCCTCAGGAGCCTACTACTGTTTTTGAGTGGAAGTCTAAGGATGTTGATGTGAAGGTTAATGATTTGGTTTTGTCTGTTGGTCTCTTGGAAACTTCTGGCAATGTTCCTTCTGCTCTCAAATTTTCTGTTTCTCCTATCCGTTCGCGTGTTGGTTTCGGCAGTTTTAATGGTGCTGTTCTTGATGTTGAGAACTTGGCTGATTATTATGTTGGTGGTACTTTTGCTCTTGCGCGAGTGAATGAGTTGACTTTGTTGAGTGATGAGTCTCAGTCTATCATCCTGCCTCCTCGTTCTCGTGGCCGGTTGTTCTGGAAGTTTGGTGTTAAATCAGATCTTGACCCTAAGTTCCAGTATGAGATTCCTTTGCAGGTTTACGATTTGAGGAATGTGTCTGAAAAGTCTGCTTTTTCGATTGGTGCTTGGGATGTTGTTTTTTCTTTGTCTGATGTTGATTCTTCTATTGCTCGATTGTCTGAAAAAGAGAAGGATTTGCTTGACTTGTCTTGTGCTTTTGAGGATGATTTTGTTTGGTCTGATACTGCTAAGTTGAATTGTATTGTTGAGAATCACGCGGATGTTTCTGTTCCTGTTACTGTTTGTTTTGAAGAATGCCAGGATGTTTCTATTCCTGCGGGTGGTAGTCTTCCTTTGGCTTTCACTGTTCCTACATCGGCTTCTGGTCCTCATGAGGCTGAGGTTAATGTTAAATCTGGCTCTCTTGCTAAGAAGGCTATGCTTACTGTTGTTCGTATGGATTCTCCTAGGATAGCGATTGCTGATGTTAGGGCTCCTGAGATTGTTTCTTATGGTGATTCTTTTGCTGTTAGGTTTATGCTTTCAAGGGAGAGTGTTTCTTTTCCTCAGAATGTTTCTGTTGCAGTGAAGGGTGCTGGCGCTTCTGCTTTTGTTGATGTGGGTGAATTGACTGTTAATCAGGAGATTGTTGTTAACATTCGTTCTGACCAGTTGTTTTCCGGCAATCCTTTGTTTGATATTGTTGTTTCTTACAAGGACGTGTTTGGTAAGGATTTTAGTGAGAGAAGCAGTGTTTCTGTAACTGTTTCTGGTATGCCGTGGTATAGGCGTGTTGTTGGCTGGTTTGTTGATTTGTTTTAGTTCTTCTGAAAACAAGCGAAGTTTTATATTCTTGCATTTTTGTTTTTAAATTATGAATGTGGTTATTGAATCGAATGTTAAGAAACTGCTTAATCCTCAGCGTTATGCTGGTGACATAATTTTTCACGGGACAGCCGTTCCGCAGATATGTACTGTTTGGTATTCTACATTGACTGGTTTTATTGAGTATCCGAAGGTGGATCAGGACAGGGCTTATTCTAGCGTAAAACTGATGTGGTGCCAGAATGATCTTCTTTGGTGGTTCCGTGATGGAAATCCTTCTGCTGAAAGAAGAATGATATCTGGAGGGGAGCATGTTGTTAGCGAGCCGTTCGGTTCTCAGCCAGGAGATAAGGTAATAGAGCAGTCCATTAATGAGGTGAATTCTCAGTATCAAGCTCTTAAAAAAGCAGAGTCAGCCGGAGAGATGAAAGCAGGGCTTAAGGAGCCTTGGGAGATGACTTTTTCAGAATTTCTTGATGAATATGAGCGCGTAATGAAAGCGGTTGCTGTGGAAGAAAAGAAAGGTGGGCTTGATCCTGCTTATCCTGCTAATTATAAGCAATTAACATCTGAGGAACAGGTTTTATTGGAAAAGGATTGGAAAGCATTTAGTCGCAGTCGAGGTTTTAGTGAAGAGGATATTATAGAATATGAACGGTGGTTTACGCTTAGTGGACAAAGGGATAAGCTTCCTGGTTGCATTAATGATCCGTGGAGAAGGGGCAGGGCTCAGTATGCGCGTTATATTTATTTGAAGCATGTCGAATATGCGCTTGCTGCAAATAAGCGCGTTCCTGATAAAGTCATCCAGGAATATGAGCGTATGAAGGGCGAGCGGCTTATTTTTGGAAAACGATAATTTTTAATTGTCTTGTTAAAGTGTAACAACCTTTATAAACACCCTTTTCTCCGTTCCTGTTATGCAAAAAAGTGTAGAAAAGCTTGTTCCTGACACCTCTGTTATAATTCAGGAGCTTGTTAGCGAGCAGTTGGCGAAAGGTGAGCTTCAGGTAGGTGAACTTATCTTGCACGAAGCAGTGCTTGCTGAACTGGAGCACCAGGCTAATGCTGGTCGTGCTTCTGGTTATCTTGGTTTGGATGAGGTTAAGCGTTTGCAGGAGTTATCTGCCAAAAATAAGCTTTCTCTTCGTTTTGCTGGTCAGCGTCCTGCTTCAAGTGATATTAGGTATGCCAAGCTTGGCGAGATTGATTCTTTAATCAGACAGCTTGCTTATGATGAGGATGCTACTTTGATGACTGCTGACAAGGTGCAGTCAAGGGTTGCTGAGGCGAGGGGTATTAAGGTTTTGTTTATTCCTCAGAAAGAGTATTGTCCTAAGCCTTTGAAGATTGATGCTTTTTTTGATGAGACTACTATGAGTGTTCATTTGAGGGATAGAGTGCTTCCTATGGCTAAGAAGGGGACTCCTGGGAGTTGGCAGTTTGTTGCTGTTGGAAAGGAGCTTATGACTGCTAATGAGATTAAGGAGATTTCGCGTGAGATGATTGATGAGGCTGGCTGTAGGGCTGATGGTTTTCTTGAGATTCAGCGTGAGGGTTCTACTATTGTCCAGTTGGGATTGTACAGGACTGTTATTTTGCGTCCGCCTTTTAGTGATAATTGGGAAATTACTGCAGTGAGACCTGTTAGAAAGTTGATGATGAAGGATTATGAGATGTCTGAGAAGTTGAGGGAGCGTTTGTCTAAGCATGCAGAAGGTATTCTTATTGCAGGAGCGCCGGGCATGGGTAAGAGCACGTTCGCGCAGGCGTTAGTGGAACAGTATGCTGAGCTTGGCAAGATTGTTAAGACTGTTGAAGCTCCGAGAGATTTAGTCTTGCCGGATACAATAACTCAATTGTCATACAGCAGAAGCTCTCCTGAGGAAGTTCATGATGTCTTGTTGTTGTCAAGACCTGATTATTCTTTGTTTGATGAGATGCGTAATGTTCCGGACTTTTTGTTGTTTTCAGATATGCGTTTGGCTGGTGTGGGTATGGTTGGTGTTGTTCACGGTACTAATCCTTTGGATGCTATTCAGCGTTTCATCGGCAAGATTGACTTGGGTGTTATTCCTCACGTTATAGACACAGTAGTATTCATTAAACACGGTAGGGTTGACCAGGTGTTGGGCATTGATATGGTTGTTAAAGTGCCTGCTGGTATGACTGAAGCTGATCTTGCAAGGCCTGTTGTTGTTATTGTGGATTTTGAGACTAACAAGCTTGTTGCAGAAATCTATTCGTATGGTGAAGAAACAGTGGTTGTTCCGGTTCGTGAGGAAAAAGCTACTGGTGCGAAGGCATTGGCTGCCAAGCAGTTGGAGCGTGTTTTCCAGAGGTATAGTGAGGATGTGAAGGTTGAGATTGTTAGTGATAATCGTGCTGTTGTTTATGTTCCTGAGAAGTATATTTCTGCTATTATTGGTACGCAGGGTAAGAACATTCAGGGTTTGGAGCAGCAGTTGGGTATTGGGTTGGATATTCGCGAATTGGAGGCTCAGCCAAAGAAGCCGGCTGGTAGGGAGATTTCTTATAGGAGTTTTGGTAGTGGCAAGCATGCTGAATTCTTGCTTGGGGAGCAGTATTCTGGAAAGGATGTTGATCTTTATGTTAATGATGAATATTTGGCAACTTTTGCTGTTAGCAAGAAGGGTGTTGTTAGAATTAAGAAGTCTAACAAATTCGGCAAGGTTGTTATTGATGCTTTGGATCATAATGAAAAACTGAGTTTTAGGGGTTTGTGAAATGTTGGACATCAATTATGTCCGGCAATATTCTGATGTTGTGCGCGAAAATCTTCGCAAGCGTCAGATTCCTGAGTATTTGACTTTTCTTGATTCTGTTTTGAAGAATGATGAGCTTTGGCGTGGTTTGAAGACTAAGGTTGATCAGGCAAGAGCGAGAAGAAACAAGGTTTCAATGGAAATTAATGAATCTAAGAAGGCTGGTAAGGATGCTTCGAATCTTATTGAGGAAGCTGCTGACATTCCAAAGATTATTGCAGAAGCTGAAAAACAGTTGGCTGAATTGCAGGACAAAATCAAGGCTTGTTTGTTTAAGATTCCTAATTTGATGCATGAGAGTGTTCCTTATGGCAAGGATGATGCTGAAAACAAGGTTGTTAAGACTGTTGGCAAGAAACCTACGTTCAAGTTTGCCCCAATCAGTCATGTTGATTTGATTGAGAAGAATGATTGGGCTGATTTGGAGCGTGCTGCGAAAATCTCTGGCAATCGTTGGTATTTCTTGAAGGGTGATTTGGCAGTTCTGGATATGGCTATCATGCATTATGGTCTTGATTTTATGCGGAAAAAAGGATATGTGCCTATACTTCCTCCTCACATGATGTCGCGCAATGCTTACGAAGGTGTTGTGAGTCTGTCGGATTTTGAGGAAGTCATGTACAAGATTGAAGGTGAAGATCTGTATGCCATTGCTACTTCGGAACACCCGCTTATCGGCATGTACATGAACGAGGTGCTTGACGAATCTAAATTGCCGGTAAAGCTTGCTGGTTATTCAACGAATTTCAGGAAAGAGGCTGGTGCTCACGGAAAAGACCAGAAAGGAATTTTTAGGGTGCACCAGTTCAATAAGGTAGAGCAAATCATTGTCTGCAAACCAGAGGAATCCTGGCATTTCCATGAAGAACTGTTGAAGAATGTGGTTGAATTCTTTGAAAGCCTTGGACTGCACATGCGTGTCGTGAACGTCTGTACAGGCGACCTCGGAATTATTGCGGCTAAGAAATATGACGTTGAGGTGTGGTATCCTGTTCAGAACGCATTTAGGGAGGTTGCTTCTGGTTCGAACTGCACAAGCTATCAGGCAGTGCGTTCAAATATTCGTTATCAGAAAGGTCAGGAGCGTCCTTACGTGCACACGCTTAACTGCACTTGTGTTCCGACTACGCGCACTATTGTTGCGATTATTGAAAACTTCCAGAACGAAGATGGAAGTGTGGAAATGCCTAAAGTTCTGCAAAAATACACGGGCTTTAAGGTTATGAAGAAAAGTTGATCAGTTCGCCGGTGGCGAAAAAAAGAGGTAATAATGGCTGAGATTCCCTGGTGGGCTTGGATAGGCGTAGGCTTGTTTGTAGCTGTTAGTGCAGGGATTATGGGTGGCAGGGTTTCTTTGTTTGCTTGGGTTGGTTTGATTTTTATCGCGATTGGTATTGGTAAGATTGTTTACTTGTTTGTTTTGACTCCAAGAAAGGAAAGGTCAGAGCCTCATGGTATTCCTACTCCTGCTCAGGTTTTGGGGCGTTATTGTCCGATGTGCAGGATTACTGTTTCGCCTACAGACCGTTTCTGCAGGTATTGTGGTTCGAGATTAAGGTAATTCTGCAGTACCACAAATTTATTATACCTTCAATTCTCGGATGTTTTTATGGGTTTGAAGGACTTGTCTGCGGGTGAATCCCTGTTTAAAAATGAGGACTCGTTGGATCCTGAATGGCTTCCTAAGAATCTGCCTTTCAGGGAGGAACAGCATCACGGTATTGCTAATTGTATTAAGCCGTTGTTGCAGGGTAGGACTGGGAGAAATTGTATTATTTCAGGCGCTCCGGGTATTGGAAAGACTGCTGCGGTCAAGCTCGTTTTGAAGGAGCTTGAAGAGAATCCTGATGTTAATGCTCCTGACATTCTTGTTCTTTATGTTAATTGCTGGCAGAAGAATACTACTTACAAGATTTTTGCTGATTTGTGTGAACAGCTAGGCTACAAGTTCATTCAGAACAAGAATACTGAGGATTTGTTCAAGCTTATTCAGAATATGGTTAATAAGAAGTCTGCTGTTTTTGCTTTTGATGAGGTTGATAAGGTTGAGGATGTTGACTTTCTGTATAATATTTTTACTGACATTTTGAAGAAGACTATTTTGATGATTACTAATCATCCTCAGTGGTATTTTGCTGTTGATGAGCGTATTCGTTCGAGGTTGATGCCTGAGAAGATTGTTTTTCAGTCTTATTCAACTGGGGAGATTGCTGGTATTCTTAAGCATCGTATTGAGTTTGCTTTTTCTCCTGGTCTTTGGGATGATTCTGCTTTGAATCTTATTGTTGATAAGACTGTGGCTTCTGGTGATATCAGGGCTGGTTTGCACTTGTTGAGGGAGGCTGGTTTGTCTGCTGAGGACCAGTCTTCAAGACGTATTCTTGTTGAGCATGCTGAGAAGGCGCTTTCTAAGCTTTCTGATTTTTCTATAAAGCCTGCTGATGCTCTTGCTGATGATGCTCGCGTTATTTTGCAGCTTGTTAAATCCCAGTCTGGTAGGATTGGTGACTTGTTCAAGATTTACCAGGAGCAGGGTGGTTCTGCTACTTACAAGACTTTTCAGCGGCGTATTGAAACTTTGGAAAAGGGCGGTTTTATTGAGACTAAGAAGATTATGGGTGGCAAGGAGGGTACTACGACTTTTGTTGCTGACAAGAATAAGTCTTTGGACGAGTTTTAGGTACTATTTTGTCTTCTTCGATAAACTCAAGGGTTTGTACAATTTCATAGTCTGTTGTGCCGTATTGATGCACAAGCGCTATTCCGTTTATTTCTTCCAGAACTTCTTCTCTTGCATTCAATAGTGCTTGTTTGGTCGGGAATTGTCTCACTATTTCTTCTCTTTTGCCATCTGAGTTCTCAATGCCGTAGCCCATTATTACCCATCGTCCGCGCAGTTTTTCATCAGCCTCGTCTGCGATGTCTGTTAGGCAGGTGTATTGGTCTGTTCCGAATTCGTGCTTGATTATTCTTCCGTCCAGGTTTGGGCGTATTTTTGGAAAGTTTTTGTCATAGTCTGCCTGGTTGCTGAATATGAATGGGTGGCGTACTTTTGCGTTGTTTTGGTCGGTTCCGAGAACGATTACTATTGGAGGTGAATAATTGTCTTTAGCTCTGTCGGCGCGTTCTAGCAGTTCGACAAGTGTTTCATCACCCACTACTTTCTCATAAAGTCTTAACATGTCATCACAACTTTTTCATTAAAAATGCAGGTTTTATATATAAATTTTCTTGAAAAAGCCACTGGACACTGGACAACCACCCGCGTGGCGTATTTAAACAGCAATATCTGGTTTTCTAAGTAAAGAGGTGATAGGAATGGAAAACATTCAGGAGTTGTTTTTTGAGCAGTTTAAGGCTTTGACTAAGGAGACTTGTCAGCGCGAGTTGAGGTTGAGAGCATGGTAGACTACTATGATGACAATGCGATTGACTATTTTGAGGATGAGGATGACATTAATAGCTCTGATGCTGGCTTTATGCGTGGCTTTTTGTCTGCGTAAGCTTTTTATTTCCTTTGTTTTCTTTCTGTTCTAATGCAGATTTATTCAAAAAAAGCTTTCCTTGAGGACAAGGCTGTATTGTCTGATATAGCTAAAGGCGCAGTTTTCATTTATCCTACAGACACAATATATGGGATTGGCTGTGATGCAACAGATGACCGGGCAGTTAAAAGGATACGAAAGTTGAAAGGAAGGAAGTCAAATCCATTTTCGGTTATAGCGCCTTCGATTGAATGGATAAAAGATAACTGTGTATTGACAAATACTGCAAAAGCTTGGTTGCTTAAACTGCCTGGACCTTATACTTTGCTTATTAATCTGAAAAAACCTGCAGTCTGCCCGCAGACCAATATGGGCTTGAAAACTCTTGGTATTCGTATTCCAGATCACTGGATTTCTGGTGTTGTTGCGAGAGTGGGAAAACCAGTTGTCACCACTTCTGTGAATCTTGAGGGAAAACCGTTTGCCACAAAGCTCGAACAAATGGAAAAGTTTGATGTTGATTTTGTTATTTATGAGGGTGAGAAAACTGGCAGGCCTAGCACGGTTGTCGATACTGTTTCTGGAAAGATTTTCAATAGATAATGTTTTTAAACAGCTATCCATTTATTGGCATCAGAGGTGATGTGTTATGAAAAAATTGTTATTAATTCTAGTGGCTGTTTTGTTGTGTGCTTCTGTTAGCGAAGCGTATGTTTATCGTAATATTGGTGCAAATCCTATTATGAGGATTACTGGAGCTTCTGTTGCTATTGCAAACTTTGCCGAAAAAGAAGCAGGTCTTGGCTCTGTTAAGTTTTCTTTGCATCCTTATACTGTAGGTACTCCTGAGGCGCAGAGCGTCAGGCCTAGTACTCCTTTGGTTGCAAAGTTGGAAATTAAGAAGTCTACCGGTCATAGTCCGTTGATTACTGATGAGGAGACTGCTTCAGATGATGGGGTTACTATTCTTGTGACAGAGGTTGGTCCTGAGGGTGACGTTCAGATGTATGCTACAAGTAATGTTCAGGGCAATATATTGCCTTCAAACAAGTTCATGTTTAATCATGACCCTAATGTTCAGGCTTGGACTAATGACAAATTTGTGGCAAATTCTAATATTAATACTCAGATTAACTATGTTATTCTGGTTAAATACAAGAGGGATTCTAAGGTGTTGAGATACACTCTTAACGTCCGATAAACCACAACCTTTTTAAACCTCCTTTTTTCTTTTTTCTTTTTATGACGACAAAAGTAGTTGGTGCGGGGACTATTAAGGAAAACAGTTATATCCTTATTGATGGTGCTGCCTGTAAGGTTGTTTCTTGTGAGACTTCAAAGTCAGGTAAGCATGGTCACGCTAAGGTTAGAGTTGTTGCTATTGGTATAATGGATGAGAAGAAGCGTGAGATTGTTATGCCTGCTCATGATAACGTTGAGGTTCCTATTATTGAGAAAAAGTCTGCTCAGGTTCTTAGCATAGCTAACAATGTTGCTAATGTTATGGATGAGGAGACTTTTGAAACTTTTGACTTGGAGATTCCTGAGGAGCTCAAGGCAACAGTGGTTCCAAACTGCAAAATATTATATTGGACGATTTTGGGTCAGAGAGTTATGAAACAATTAAAGGGTGGTTCCGAGTGAACAAGTGGGGTGCTGAGTAATGGTTAAATTTCCAGAAGCGGATGCGAGGATGTTTAGGAACAAGTTTGTTTGCAGGAGATGCAAGTCTGTTATTCGTGCTCCTTCACGTAAGATTGCTGACCGGCAGGTTAAGTGCAGGAAGTGTTCTGGAAAGAGATTTAAACCCAAGCGTAAGAAGTAAACATCATGAGTATTGATGGTATTGCGGCGTTGTTGTTTATCTTGCTTCTTGGCATTTTTCTTTGGAGTAAGAGAAAGCAGGTTCAGCTTCAGCGTGTTTTGTTTCCAATTATTTATGTTATCATGTATCGTTGTTCTTTTGGCTTGGGTTCTATGGATTATATTGCCAAAAAGTTTCCTCGTCTTGTTCGTTTTGCTGGTGATGTTGCGATTGTTATTGGCTTTCTTGGCATGGCGTTCACTTCTTACAAGATTGTCGAGAATACTGTTCAAATTTTCATTGGAAAGGGTGTTCCGGAAATTCAGCCCGTTTTGCCGATAGAAGTGAAGGGTGTGTTTTTTGTTCCTTTCTTGTATTGGATTTTGAGTATTTTCTTGCTTGCGCTTGTTCATGAGTTTTCTCATGGCGTTATTGCTCGCGCCAATAATATGCCTGTTAAGAGCAGTGGTTTTGCTTTCCTTTCTTTCCTTGTGCCGGTTATTCCTGCGGCTTTTGTTGAGCCTGACGAGACTGTTTTGAAGAAGCGTCCTTATAGGCAGCAGTTGGGTGTTTTCGCTGCGGGTTCTTTCTCTAATTTGTTGTTTGCTGTTGCGATGCTTGGTTTGCTTTTTGCCGGTTCTCTTGTTTTGTCTGCTGCTTTTGAAAGCAAGGGCATCGAACTGGTTTCCGTGTCTGAGAACTATGCTGGTTTTGCTGGTGGTTTGCGCCCTGGCGATATTCTTTTGAGTGCTAATAATGTTTCTCTTGTTTCTCCTCAGAACATTACTGATTTGTTGAAGAATTTTTCTCCGGGTGATGTTTTGTTTTTTGAGGCTTCTAATCGTTCTTTGAGTGTTGTTCTTGGTGCCAGTCCTGGGAATGCTTCCATGCCTTATCTTGGTATTCAGGCAAAGTCGCATTTTGTTCCAAAGCCTGATTTTGTTGCTTCTTATGGCTCTTGGGTTCCTCCTGTATTAAAGTGGGTTTCTGGTCTTGTTTTCTGGTTGATTATGCTTAATATTGGTATTGGCTTGTTTAACTTGTTGCCTATTGGTCCTCTTGATGGGGGCCGTATGTTCCAGCTTGTTTGTTTTAAGCTGTTTAAGGACAAGTCCAAGGCGATTAGAATTTGGACGTATGTCAGCATATTCTTTGTTATTGTTATTTTGACTAATTTATTGGCTGGGTTTTTCCGTTAACCCTTTACGTTTCCCAATGGCTTGAATGCTACTACTTTTTTGCTTATGCCTGCTTTGTCCATTACGTCTACTACTTCAGAAATTGGTTTGTAGGCAATTCCTGCTTCTTCTGACAGTCCTGAGTATGATGTGGTTCTGACGTATATTCCTTTTTTCTCGAGTTCTTTCAGGAGTGTTTCTCCTCTTACTTCTTTTCTTGCTTGTGTTCTGCTCATGGTTCTTCCTGAGCCGTGTGCAGTGCTTCCAAAAGTTTCATCAAGTGATTTGTCTGTTCCTATGAGAAGGTAGCTTCCTGTTTCCATGCTTCCGCCTACTATTGCTGGTTGTCCTATTTTTCTGAACATTGGTGCAAGTTCTGTTCTGCTTGGTCCGAAACATCTTGTTGCTCCTTTTCTGTGTACTACTACTTCTTTCATTTTGCCATCAATTTTGTGCTCTTCGAGTTTGGCAGTGTTGTGTGCAACGTCATAAACAAGATGCATTTCCATTTCTTCAGGGGTTTTCTCAAAAATTTTGTGGAAGCATTCTCTTATCCTATGAAGAATGACTTGTCTGTTCGCAAATGCCGTGTTTGCTGCGCATGCCATTGCGTGGAAATAATCTTGTCCTTCTTTGCTTCTGAATGGCGCGCAGGCTAGTTCCCTGTCTGGCACGCTGAGATTGTATTTTGGCATTATTTCGCTGAATAGTTTCAGGTAATCAGTTCCTATTTGGTGTCCGAAGCCTCTTGAACCGCAGTGCACCATTATGCATATTTGTTCCTCGTTGAAAATGCCTAGTTTTTCTGCTGTTTTTTTGTCAAATATTTTTGCTGCCTGTTGTACTTCAAGATAATGGTTGCCGGATCCCAAAGTGCCCAGTTGGCTTATTCCTCTGCTTATTGCCTTGTCTGATACTTTGCTGCAGTCTGCAAAGTTAAAGCATCCATAGTCTTCCATTCTTTCAAGGTCTTCTTCCCAGCCGTAGCCGTTTTCAATGCACCATTTTGCTCCGTCTTGCATCATTTTTTTGAATTCTGTTGTTGTTATTTTGACGAATCCTTTGCATCCTACTCCTGCTGGTACTTGTTGGAACAGTAAGTCTACTAGGGGTTTTATTTTTGGAATTACTTCTTTTACTGTCAGGTTGGTGGTTATCAGTCTCATTCCACAGTTGATGTCAAACCCTATTCCTCCTGGTGATATTATTCCGTTTTCAGGGTCGAATGCTGCTACTCCTCCTATTGGGAATCCGTATCCTGAGTGTGCATCTGGCATGCAGAGTGCGTAGTTTTGTATTCCTGGCAGGCAGGCTACATTTGTGAGTTGGTCGTATACTGCCAAGTCCATTTCTTTGATTAGTTTTTCGCTGGAGTAGATTCTTCCTGGCACTCTCATTCCTTTTTTGTATGTTGTTGGAATGTCCCAGATGATTTCTCCTTTTCTTTCAAATTCCGGTATTGGTATGTCTCTATTCATATGTCTAGCACCACGTTTGCTTTCCAGTGTTTGTTTTTTTCTACTTTGTAATAATGCATTGTTATTGCTTTTACGTCTTGTCTTAGTTCTTGTTTTTCTGGTTGTATTTTGTCTCCTGTTAGTGTTGCCTGTAATGTTATTTTTTTCTCGTCAACTTTTGCGTCAGCATCATGGAAGACTATTGCATCTTTGTCTTTGAGGTAAATTATCTCTTCTAGGAACTCAAAAAGCAATGCATCAATGGTTTTTGCTTTCTTTTTTATTGTTTTCTTAATTTTCGCCTTGACTGTCTTCGGGTTCGCCAGGCTTTCTATTGTTGCTTTTGCCGCGCTTTCGAACAGTTCATTCAGGTTTTTGCCTGTTGCTTCGAACGCTACGTCCGCCATGGCGATGTCTTCTATGAATTTGAATGGCATATAGAAATTCCTCTTAATAGGCTATATAAACTTTTACTTTGGCAGGATTGATTGTACTTTCTCAATTACTTTTGCGTGGACTTCATCTATGTTTAGCAATTTGTCTCCGTCCATGCATTCTATGAGTGTGAATTGGTTTGGGAATAGTCTTACAATCTCTAAATACACCTGTTCTGCTTTTTTTAGGTGTGTGAGGTCTTTTTCGTGTAAATCTCTTTTCGCGCCTCCTACATATTCTCTGCTTGCTTTTTGGTCCACTAGTTTTTGCGCGATTTCTGCTGGAACAAAAAGGACTATGTTCAAATCTGGTTTTGGTATTCCTAGTATTCCGTATTCCATTTCATCGTTCCATTTGAAGTATTCGTGGCGTTTTTTGGAATCGTCAATCTTTCCGCCTTGATGTCCCATATTTGAAGCAACATACCTGTTCGAGATGACGATTTTGCCTTCTGATAATGCCTCTCTTATTTTTGCTCCTGCATCAAACCTGTCAAGTGCGTAGAATAGTGATGCTTTGTAGGGGCTGACTTCGCTTCCGTATTTGCCGTTTAGGTATTCTTGTACAAAGAATGATGATGGTCTGTTGTATTGTGGGAAATCGAATGTTGCTACAGGGTGTCCTTTGTTCTGCAGGTATTCTACAAGTTTCTTTGTTTGTGTTGCTTTGCCTGTTCCATCAGTGCCTTCAATGACTATGAATACCCCTTTCATGTAATTAAGAATTTGAAGGCTGTTTTTATGCTTTTCTAGTATTTGCCCAATAGGTCAGATACTGCTGCTCCGATTGATGCTGGGAAGCTGATTGCTATTACAAGTTTTAGCAGGTTGTCTGGTGTTGCTACGAGCTGTGCTATTCCGTATAAATACAGCAGTATGAATGCTACTGCGATTGATATGAAATAGTATGAGAATATTCTTTTTGCCCAGAATTGTCCGAATGGTCTTTGTTTTCTTTCGTTGTATGGCACTCTTGCGTATCCTACGTAGTATATTTCTGCTGTTAAAATCAGCCATGATGCTAGAGTCATTAATACTAAGTCCCGCGTTGACAGTAGCAGGCCTACGTCGATTAGGAGTCCTTTTAGTACGAAGGTGAATCCGAAGAATAGTGCTCCAAAAAATGCTACTATGATATGTTTGACATCAAAATGTCCTGGTATTTTTTCTACTAGTCTTTCTCTTAAAACTCTTGTGTCTTCTGCTATCCTGTCGATTTTGGTCATTTAGTAGAACTCCACTTCTGGCTTTTCTTTTTTTTCCTGTTTTGGTTCTTCAGGCGTTGGTGTATTGTCAAATATGCTCATCAGGTTGCCTACTGCCGGGCTTGGATTGTCAAAGATATTTGGCTGTGATGCTGGTTTTTCCGGCTCGTTTGTGTAGACTTCGTGGCTGCCTACCAGTCCTAAAAGTAATTTTATCGCTTTGCGTATTTCATCTTTTGAATCTGTTTTGGTATCTATTGTTATCCTCATTTTTTATTCTTAGCACTATCTTGTTTTTGTTCTTTATAAATCTTATCAGGGGAAATTTTATAAACAAATATATGAAACGTTCAGCTATATGGGGCTGTGGTCCAGTGGTAAGATACAAGGTTCGGGACCTTGTGACCCGTGTTCGATCCACGGCAGTCCCATTGGCAGTATGTCGTGGGATTGAAGCTTGGCGAAAATCCCACTGGAGTGCTTTTGATCAAACTTTTTGCAAAAGTTTGGTTTGATCCACGGCAGTCCCATGAACCGCGGGGAGCGCGAGGCCTTGGAAAGCAAAGCTTTCTGAGGTGCTCGGAAACTTGGAGTATCAAAATATGATTTTAGCAAGTTTCCGACAGGACGGCGGTTGAGTTCCCTCGTAAATAAACGCGAAGTCTATAATCCACGGCAGTCCCATTTGTTATGTTTGATTGAGAACTTATTTGCAGATTAACTTTAGTTCTGCTTCTATTTCTTTAAACATGTCTTCTATTGTTTGTGGTACTGTTTTTTGGCTTTGGAAGATTATTATCATGCTTTTGAGCAGGTCGACATAATGGTTTATTTTGTTTTTATTTGTCTTTATTTGGTATCCTTTTAGTCTTATTTTTTCAATTGTTTTTTCTGCTTCAGCCACGCCTTTGGTTGGTTTTCCTATTTCAACGGGTTCGTTTAGTTCTATCTGCTCGCTTAATATTTGGTATAGTTCTATTTGTTCTGAGAATGCTTGTTTTGTCTCAATTAGTATTGTTTGCATGTTTACTATGTGCAAATCCAGTCCTGCTACACTGCCTTGTTGTAGGACAAAAGCGCGAAATTTGCTGAAGTTGTCTGTAAGTTTGTCTATTACTGCTATTATTTTATTGATTTCTTCGATTGTTTTTGTTATGTTTCCTTTTGTGATTGCGGTTGTGTCTTCCATGGTGTTGGTTACTTGTTCTTAGGATATAAACTTTATGAGCCCGCCCGGATTCGAACTGGGGACTTCCTCCCTGTGAAGGAGGCGTCATAACCGCTAGACCACGGGCTCGTTTGGATTTTGCTCCATCGAAGACTTTAAAAAGTTTTGTTTGTTTGTTCTTATTATGCTGATTGCTTCGGATGTTGTTGATAGTAATATTGAGTTGATGTTTTCCGCAAAAAAGGGAGGAATGTTCGGTGTTCTTACTAAGGAGAGCGTGGGAGGGCGGGGTGATGTGGAAATAGGAGGCAAGAAGTATCCTATTGTGGGTGCAAATTTCAGTTATGAGCGTGAAACTGGTAGGATTGTCAATTTTTCAAATTATGAAATGCCAGGTTATGAAAGGGCCAGATTTACTATAGCGTCTATGACTGTGCGTACGAATCCTGAGCTTCTTCGTGTTGAGAATATTAATCCGTTTTTTAAGATTGTGAATATTAATTTTGATTCAAGACCCACCAGCGCGGCATCTGCTGTTTTAATTGAGACTATGGAGCGTTATAATGTTGATGTTGCTGCTTTCAATGCTGCTCAGAGATAATCATTATATACTTCTTGTTTAAACCTTTTTTTTATGAACTTGAGCAAGGACGTTTTGAAAAAGCTGATTGTTGATAGTAAATTGTTGTCTAATTATTCTGATCTTGATGTCCAGCTTACTGCTAATGGTGTTGATGTTCGCTTGGCTGCTGTTGTTGAGATTGTTGATGGCGGTCGTTTGGCTGTTTCAAAAGCTGACAATTTGCCTCCTAAGCTTGGCAGCGCAGTCGTCCTTAATGGTTTTGAGGAGCGTTTGAAAACTTACGAGCTTAAGGATTTGAATGTTGTTGATTCTGGTATTGTGAAGCTGGAAAAGTTAAAGCCTTATTTGGTTATTACTTGTGAAGAGGTTGATACCCCTTCTGATTTGATGTTTCACATCTTGCCTAGGAGCAGTTTGTTTAGGTTGACGCAGTCTATGCTCGGCGTTGCTTTCGGCGAGGCTGGCTACAAAGGTTTTCTGACATTCATGTTGTTGCCTTTCACAGACAGTCAGATAGAGTTGGGTAGCAGGTTTGCTCAGCTTTCATTCACACAGCTAACTGGCGAATCTCATTATGAGCAACAGAAAGAATCAAGTTATCAGGGTGGGAAGCTTTTCTAGCCGAACACTCTTTGGAAGTTAAGCCATAGATTGTTTGCGACTTCTTCTTCTGTGAAATTCTTTATTTGTGCAATATTTCTTACAACGTAAATGACGTTTGCTGGCTCGTTTGGCTTGCCGGGTATTGGCGAGAGCCAGGGGCCGTCAGTTTCTGAAAGAAGCTGATTGATATTGGCCATTTCTGCCACTATTTTGAAATGTTGCAGTTTCTGAATGATGGCTGGAATGGAAAAATAGTATCCCATATCTATTGCTTTCTTTACTATGTGTTTTCTTCCCATGAAGCAGTGTAAGATTACAGTTTTTACAGAACTGCTTTGTAGCATTTCCACGCATTCTGTTTCTGCATTTCTTGTGTGTACAATGAGTGGTTTTTTGATGTCTTCTGCGAGCTTGATTACTTTCGCGAAATTTTCTTTTTCTTTCTCTTGCAATTGTTTGTCTTTTATCCAGTGAAAATCCAGTCCTGCTTCTCCTATTCCTACTATGTTGTCTTTCTGGCTTTTGATGAACTCGATTTCTTTTTCCATGTCTATTGGTCCAATCTGCCTTGATAGTCCTGTTTCCTCGTCTTGCTGTCCAAGTGCATCTACTGGATATATTCCCAGTGAGCATCTTACTAGTGGTGCGTATTTTTTTGCCAGCTCCAGCACTTCCCTGTTTGTGGCAACATTTATTCCAGAACATACTATGGCTTTGACTCCTGCTTCTTTTTGTCTTTCTATTAGTGCGTCAAAATCTTTCTTGTACAAGTCATGGTTTAGATGGCAGTGTGCGTCTGTGAGTATCATAATTGAACGGAAATGGGGATTGTATAAAAAGTTTGTTGATATTATTTTTCAGAAGAAACTATAAGCACATTGAAAGCGCCCAGCTGCTTTAATGCTTCAACAAATGAACTGGTATGCCCTCGTCCGATGACAACCACTACTGCTTTAAGGTTTTTCGCTTTGATTTCACCTGTGATTTTTTCAACCCATGACTCGCTTCTTCCTTTTATCCCTACTTCTTTCCATATTGTTCTGATTTCTTCAGGAGTCTTATCTAAAAGAGCTGCATGGATTTGTTTTAATTCAGTCGGGTTTATATGTAATGCTGCTAATTCAGCTTCCTGTGAAGGCATTTCTTCAATGCTGCGGTCTATTCTTGCGATATCACAATTGATTCCCTCTATCCACTCCACATAATTTCTTATTCGTCTTTCAACATGGGGATCGGGTCTCACAGCATAATCTTTTTTTTGATTCTCAATATCTTTTTCAATTTCTTTAATTCTATTAATCTTCATTGCTTTATCAGCTTTATAATCGATAAGATCCCGGACCAAAATATGTTGTAAAACTTTCTCCTGGAGTTTCGCGTCTTCAAGCCCTATTTTTAAAAATGATTCGTCTCTCAGCATTTCTTTAATGAATTCTTCTTCTCCGTTGAGAAGAGTAAAACCTCTTGCAGTATCTTGTTCGAAACCCGCCCAACCTTCCATCGCTACGACATTTATTCCATATTTCCTCAAAACGTGTTTGACAAAATCCCGTTCGTATCTGGGCGTTCCGTGTACGTCTTCCTTTATAATGATTGTCGGTGCTCCCGGAATGTCAGGTGTTATTTTTTTCGTAAGCCATCCTGCTGCTGTGAGTTCATTTACAAAAATATCTAAATCATTGATGATAATATCATCTCTCCACGTCATGGCTTGTTGTACTGGCAGAATGATTGGATCCTGTCTGAAAGCAAAGCATGGAAAAGACATTGCAGCCAGTAATAATAACAAAATTAAGGATTGGCCAATTGGTGATACAAGGCTTTTTCCAATATCGTATAAGAAATTGAACATGCCTGTTTCTTTCAAGTTGGGTCTTTTTTTGAATATGGTCGCGATATCGTATTGTATATTCTGCTCTTGTTTCCATAGAATGAGAAATGCTTGAATATCGCTTCTCGCTAAAGTTAAACTTTCTTGTTCGAGTAATTCTATGTATTTAATCATTGGTTGTAAACAGTTTTTCAGTCCTTCAATAGCTTGGACTGGAAGAGGAAGGCCATATTTGAACTTTAAATCGGAAAAAAAGAGAAGATGTCTTTGCACCTTAATCGCAAAAGGTTTCTGTTCAGAATCTATGAGTGCTTTCAGTTCCGCAGCAGTGTTGGGAAGTGCTGAGATTAGCTTTGTTTTTTTTAAGTACATTTCTTCTGCATTAGTTATTGTTGCAGGAATGCTTTTTAACAAGGTTTGGCAATATTTTACTATTATGTCTGTCATTTCAGAAAAATGGCATTTTTTAGTTTATAAACTTTTAGGCTTAAAGCATTTTGTATATTTCTGTTGCGAGAAATAGCAGGTATATTCCGCACAGTACAAGTCCGTGTTTCCAGGTGAGTTGTTTTTTGTTCATCCAGTACATGATGATGCTTATTGATACTAATAAAAACAGCATTGTTGAGAGTACTTGTTGTAATGGTATGTTTATTGGTTTTATGAGTGCAACTAGTCCTAGGAATAATAATAGTTCTAATATGAGCGATCCGAGCAAGTCTCCTAGTCCTATGCTTGCGTGTGCTCTGAAGAGTGAGCGTAATTCCACTGCTAGGTCTGGTAGGGTTGTTCCTACTCCGATTACTGTTAGTGCGATGAAGTATGCTGGCAGGTCAAAATAGTGTGCTATTTGTACAGAACTGAATACTAGCCATCTTCCTGCTAGCATTAATGCTGCG
>Ga0105099_10000243_pt1 | contig 37025 bp, 32 predicted proteins | sample PPLLak3cmMay2015_2_FD_79138 | JGI IMG/M metagenome (GOLD analysis project Ga0105099, IMG submission 79138) | Freshwater sediment microbial communities from Prairie Pothole Lake near Jamestown, North Dakota, USA - PPLs Lake P8 Core (1) Depth... | ecosystem: Environmental > Aquatic > Freshwater >... | reverse complement strand
CATTACCGGAGTCGGAGCCCTTGATGCATCCGGCAATCCGGCGCCCGGTACGGTTTGGTCATTCGAAGAAGGGGGCAAAACGTATCTTCGCTGGGCCTGGAATCCTGAGTGTTGGATGATAGGTTCCTGGCCGATACAGCTATACGCCGAGGATGCCGGTCATCATTACCCCAGCGTGATAATATCCTGGGTCGATGTTTGGGTATATAATTTTCAACCTTCAATGGACGGTGAAGGCTGCGGTCAGACCTTTACTGCCCCGCCTGAGATCGAATTCACTCGTTCCTTTTATGCTATTGACTCTGATTTCGGCAGCTTTCAGGATTGGTTTTGGTGGGAAGTGACCGCTGACCCAGTTCCGACCGGTTTCTACAACATTGACAATTATGGATATGGGGATCAGACCCAATTCCATTTTACTCCCGCTCCCGAGGATGAAGGAGGGTATTTTACTTTCAACATAAAGGTTTTCGACTGCGCCGGTGACTTCGACGAATGCAATATGTACATATTCGCCAGTTCGCTGGCCTGTCCCTTTGATCAGGATGGAGATGGATACGGCGATCCGGGACATCCAGAAAACGAGTGTCCCGACGACAATTGCCCGACAATTTTCAATTACGATCAGGCCGACGGGGATGGAGACGGCATCGGTGACGTTTGCGATAATTGTCCTCTGGTATATAATCCCGGCCAATCCGATGGCGATTCTGACGGTCTGGGAGACATCTGCGATAATTGCCCCGATGTTTATAATGAAGATCAGGCCGATGCCGATCAGGATGGCATCGGAGATTACTGTGACACATGTACCGATTTAGACGGAGACGGTTTCGGCGATCCCGATTACTGGGCCAATACTTGCCCCGAGGATAATTGCCCGGCGATATATAATCCGGATCAACTGGACGACAATTCGAACGGTGTGGGAGATGTTTGCGAGCGGCAGTTCTATGTTGGAATATCTCCCCGCATTCAAGACAACGTAATTCCGGTCAATACTCCGGTTACAATTGACATTTATATAAATAATAACTCCGGTGAAGCCTTAACAATTGTGTGCCTTCCATTATCTCTATATAGTCCGGACGGGAGCATTTCGGAAGTGACCCATAGGGATATTGGCGGACAGGGTCCCACCGCCAATATCATGATGTATAATGGATTTGAACCGGGTGGTTACTGGGATATGTTGAGTATCCTAAATACCTGGAGCTGGGACGGGATTTTGCCGGATACTATGGCTCATGTCGGTCTGGGAATGAACGGTGGCTTCCCGCCAGGACTGGGTTTGAAGCTTCGGTATCAGGTGGCCCTTGAAATCTCTCAACCAGGTGTAATATGTATAGATTCCGTCGGCGCTCCACAGATGGGTTATGACTGGTATTTCGGGAGTCAAACGATTCTGCCATTTGATTTCGAAGGGCCCTATTGTTTCCGGGTTGTTTGCGATGAGAGTGTCACCACCGATTTCAGTGCGGTGCCCGCCTCGGGAAAGGTGCCGCTGGCGGTTATGTTCGATCCGGCCACTTCCATCCCGGGAAGCAGTTATTTCTGGGATTTCGGAGATGGAGAGACTTCAGGCGAGATTAATCCCACTCATGTTTACGAGGAGGCGGGTGCATACAGCGTAAAATTGAAAGTGAATTATGATTTTGGCGATTGCCAGCAGGTCGATACGGTATATAAGGCCGGTTATATTTCGGCGGGTCTAAAGGCCGATTTAGTGGCAACGCCGACTTCGGGGACCGCACCTCTGACGGTACAATTTCAGGATGCCAGTATTGGATCCCCTACTACATGGTACTGGGATTTTGGAGACGGACAGACCAGTGAGGAACAAAACCCGACGCATGAGTACCTGACCGGGGGAGAGTACGATATATTCCTGAGAGTGGGTACCGGCACCGTTTTCGACAGCGTATTAATACCGGCGGGTATCATGGTTGGCGATGCTTATGCTGATTTGCTTGCCACATATTTCTATAGCGGCGACAGCAGGCCAGGATTCGATGCCTGGTTCTGGCCTTACTGGGCGAATATCGGAACTGCTGCAGCTGAGAATTGTCTGCTTAAGGTACTACCTCCGGCCGAAGTGGGGGTTCTCGATATAACTTGTACCGTCTGGGTTTCGGGAACCTGCAATCCTTATTATTATTCGGGCGACACGGTTATTATACCTCTGGCGGAAATCACGCCAAATATGATGTATTATGGAGGGATCGCGGAGGTACATGTCAACATCGATCCTTCAGTCCAGCTCGGGGATACGCTGGTTTGGGAGACGTGGCTGGCGTCTTCGACTTCCGAGTCGGACTATTACAATAATCATTGTCGTCTCGAGGTGGTCGTAACCGGCTCGATTGACCCCAACGACAAACTCGCTTTCCCGCCGGGAAAAGGCCCGGCCCATGAAATCGGTTCGGACGAACTCCTTTCGTATTTAATCCAGTTTGAGAATAAGCCGGAGGCGACTGCTGATGCGATCTATATTCGCATTGTCGATACTCTGGATAGTGATCTGGACTGGAGGACTTTCCATACGACCGCAATGAGCCATCCGGACAAATGCTATTGCGAGTTTGATCCGTACAAGGGCATTGCGACATGGGTTTGCGACAATATTATGTTACCACCCAATGTCAATCCGCCGGAAGGGGAAGGATATGTCAGTTTTACAATCAGGCCGAAAGCGGGATTGGCAATCGGAACCGAACTATCCAACACCGCTTGGATCAGATTCGATTATAATCCGTGGTTAATGGCACCTGAAACGGGGCCGGTAATCAGAACGATCGGCCTTATGTATATTTGCGGGGATTTAAATGATGACGGGCTGGTAAATATTCTGGATATAGTTTTTCTGATAAACTATAAGTTCAAGAACGGACCCGTTCCCGGTCCCCTGCAGTCGGCCGATGTAAATCGCGATGGAACCGTGAATATTCTGGATATTGTCTACATGGTCAATTACAAGTTCAAGAATGGGCCTGTTCCGAACTGCCCATAAATGCGAAATTAACTATCGTAAAAAAGGGCCGGATAACCGGCCCTTTCTTTTTCCCCTATTAATCCCGGATTTGAATTTCTATCAACAAATACCTTTTCGAACCGGATATTTAAAAAATATTAGGGTTTGATTAAAAGGGAACAGGAGAGAAACATCCGCTGTTAAAAACATTATCGCTTTTTGGGGTGGAATGAATATATTGATTGACTGAATTCAGGCGAAACCCCATAATAAGAATTCCGTAAAACGACACAATATCTTTGAAATCGGATTAGAATGGAATGAATGAATTTAATGCTCGTAACAGCGATTTGTCGGCTCTGAAAATCGACCGCAATAAAAAGAGCGGCCCTCCGGGAAGATGGAAACGGTGGCTGCACCTGTTGTGGATTCTGGTTCCTGTTATTCTGTATTTCGGCTACCAGATAACTCTGAAAACGGTGGCTCCGGCTCTGAAAGTGAAAACCGATACGGCGGTTTACCTGACCGGGTCGGCGGCGGCGGTTGATTTGGTGGCTACCGGGTATGTGGTGGCTCAGGTGAAGGCAGATGTATCCTCCAAAGCAACGGGGCTTCTGAAACGTATCACTGTCGAGGAGGGGGACATGGTGGAGGTCGGGGAAGTTCTGGCCGAGCTCGAGAACGACGATATCAGGGCCGAACTGGATGTGACGAAGGCGAACCTGAAACAGGCGCAGGCCGATTCGGTCGCGGCGGAATTGAATTATAAGAGAAAACAGAACTTGCTGGAGCGGGGATTCACCACGGAGGCTGATTTCGAAAGCGCCACGGCGGAATATCAGCGGGCGCTGGCTTATGTCGAGGGGATGAAGGCTTCGGTTCGGGCGGCGGAAGTGGCTTATGAAAACACCATCATCCGCGCACCGTTTTCCGGGACAGTCCTGATCAAGAACGCCGATCTCGGCGAAATGGTGGCTCCGTTCGCCGCGGCGGCTTCGTCAAAGGGGGCGGTGGTGACCATGGCGGACATGACATCGCTAGAAGTCGAGGCGGATGTATCGGAATCGAATATTCAGAAAGTGATTGTGGGTTCTCCGTGCGAGATTATACTGGATGCGTATCCGCAGGTGAAATATCCCGGACATGTGAAAAAGATTGTGCCGACCGCGGACCGGACACGGGCCACGGTGATGACCAAGGTGGCGTTCGATAGTCTGGACAGCAGGGTGCTGCCGGAGATGTCGGCAAGAGTGAACTTCCTTCCGGCGAAAAAAGAAGAAGCGGCCGAGGCTCCGACAAAGGCCTTGGTGATCAAGAGCGAAGGGATTACGCAGCGGGAGGGGCAGACGGTGGTGTTCAAGGCGGTCGGAGGGTACGCGCGAAAAGCGGAGGTGCAAGTGGGGAGGAAGCTGGGGAGCGTGACGGAGGTATTGTCGGGGTTGAGTGAAGGGGAGAAGGTGGTTTTGGCTCCTCCGGGGGGACTCAAAGACGGCGATAAAATCGAAGAAGTACAGAATTTGTAATATGGATTGATGGTATGAGCGAAACGATTGTCGAGATCAAGGATATTTTTAAATCGTACTATCGGGATTCGATGGAAATTCCGGTGTTACGGGATATCAATCTGGATATCGCTGGGGGGCAGTTCATGGCGCTGATGGGGCCGTCCGGTTCGGGCAAGACGACGCTGTTGAATCTGATTGCCGGAATCGACAAGCCGACATCGGGAACCTTGGCTGTGGCGGGTGAGGATATCAGCCGGCTGAGTGACGGGGATATGGCGAAATGGCGGTCGCGGCATATTGGGTTTATTTTTCAGTTTTATAACCTGATGCCGGTTCTTACGGCGTACGAGAACGTGGAATTGCCGCTGCTGTTGACCAACCTGTCGCGCAAAGAAAGAAAAGAGCATGTCGAGACGGCGCTGAATACCGTGGGGCTGGGGGACCGCATCAAGCATTATCCCCGGCAGTTATCGGGGGGGCAGGAACAGAGAGTGGCGATTGCACGGGCGATCGTATCGGACCCGACGCTGCTATTGGCGGACGAGCCGACCGGTGATTTGGACAAAAATTCGGCCGATGAAATTCTGACGTTGCTGGGCCGTCTCAACAAGGAATTCAATAAGACCATTATTATGGTGACGCATGACCCGTGGGCGGCGGAGAGGGCTTCGGTGACGAGGCATCTCGATAAAGGGGAACTTCAGCCATGAAGGTTCTCAAGCTGATAACCAAGAATGCCGGGAGGCACAAGCTGCGGACGGTCCTGACGATCCTGGGACTGGCTCTGGCGGTGATGGCGTTCGGGCTGATCCGGACATTTATCGACGCCTGGTATGCCGGGGCGCGGGCCTCGGCGCCCGACCGGATGGTGACGCGGAGTTCGGTGTCGATCATATTTACGCTTCCACTGGCGTACAAGGACCAGATTCTGCAGATTGACGGGGTCAAAGATATATCGTACGGCAACTGGTTCGGGGGGATATATGTCGACCCCAAGAATTTTTTCGCGCAGTTTGCGGTTGAACCGGAATCGTTTTTCAGGCTGTATCCCGAGTACGTGGTCCCTCCGGATGAGATGCAGGCATTTCTGGAAGATCGGCGCGGGGCGATTGTCGGGCAGGGGCTGGTGGACCGGTTCGGATGGAAGATCGGGGACCAGATTTCTTTGATAGGGACCATTTATCCGGGTGACTGGGATTTTATTATCAAAGGGATATATAGCGGAGCGAATCCCGATGTCGACGAGACGGCGTTCATTTTCGATTTTGAATATCTCGATGAACGCATGAGACAGGAGACTCCGGGGCGCGCCGGGCAGATCGGGTGGTACATTCTGAAGATCGATGATCCTTCGCAGGCCGCCGCGATCGGGGCCAGGGTGGACGCCCGGTTCGATAATTCTCTGGCGGAGACCAAGACCGAGACGGAGAAAGAATTCGCGATGAGTTTTATCGCCATGAGCAACGCCATCATAATCGGGCTGCGGATAATCTCTTACCTGATTATCGGGGTAATTTTCCTGGTATTGGCTAACACTATGGCGATGGCGGCGCGGGAGCGGGTTTCGGAAAACGCTTTCATGCGGACTCTCGGTTTTCGCGGTTATCATCTGGTAGGGCTGACGCTCGGGGAATCGATATATATCGCCGTTGTCGGCGGAATCGCGGGGATGGTCCTGTTGTACCTGGTCGGGACCGGAGTCGGGGTGGCGCTGAGCCAGTTTTTCCCGGGGTTTGCGATTAATATCGAGACTTATATCATAGCGGGGATTGCGGCGGTTATTATCGGCGTGGCGGCTTCGATATTCCCCATAATCCGTGCTTTACGGATTAATATCGTGGACGGTTTGAGAGTCGTGGATTGATTGTATTAAGGAAAATAGTATGATACCTCCCAGTTATGCTTTAAGAAATATATTGAAACACAAGGTGACTTCGACTTTGACCATCGCCGGCATCATGCTGGTGGTGTTCGTGTTCGCCGGGTCGCTGATGCTGTCGAACGGATTGAAAGAGACGCTGGTGTCGACGGGGAACGCGGAAAACGTGACGGTCATAAGAAAATCGTCGCAGACCGAAGTGCAGTCGATTATATCGTACGACCAGGCGCAGATTATCAAGAGTTCGCCGGAGGTGGCGAAAGACAGCGAGGGGAATCCCATGGTCGCCAACGAGGTGTATGTCCTGATAAGTCTGCCTAAGAGAACTACCGGCGACCAGGCCAACGTGGTGGTTCGGGGAATCAGCGATAAATCCATGGCGCTTCGTCCGAACGTTAAGCTGATCGAGGGGCGGATGTGGGAGGATGCCGGGTCGGAAATCATTGCCGGGATTTCGGCGTCGGAACGGTTCAAGGGGTGCGCAATCGGTGAGAAGGTGCGGTTCGGAGCCCGCGACTGGACCGTGGTAGGATTGTTCGAAGCGGGAGGAACCGGTTTCGAATCGGAAATCTGGTGCGATATTATCCAGGCCGGGGATGCGTTCAATCGCCCGGTGTATTCATCATTGACATTAAGGCTGGCCGATACCACGCTATTTGCCGCATTTAAGGAAAAAACCGAAAAGGACCCGAGGCTTCCGGTGGAGGTCAAGCACGAGAAAGATTATTACGAGGCGCAGTCGCGCACGATAAGTACGTTTATCAATATTACCGGGACGGTGATCAGTGTCATTTTCAGTCTCGGAGCGATTGTCGGCGCGATGATCACGATGTATGCCGCGGTGGCGAACCGGACCCGGGAAATCGGGACCTTGCGGGCGCTGGGATTCAGCCGGTTCAGTATCCTGACCGTGTTTTTAATCGAGGCGCTGTTGATATCGACCTTCGGCGGGGTGCTTGGGGTACTGGCGGCGTACTTTCTCGATTTCGTCCAGATTTCAACGACCAACTGGGATACGTTTTCGGAGATCGTATTCAATTTCAAATTATCGGCGGGGATTGCGATCGGCGCGATTATCTTTTCGCTGGTGATGGGTTTTGTCGGAGGATTCTTGCCGGCGGTCAGAGCATCAAGGTTAAAGATTATCGATTCGCTGAGGGGGTAGTTAACTACTTCCGGACCGGCCAGTCGTAGTCGCAAAAGACTCCTTTATATTTCTGTAGATAGTTTTTTTCGACGGTCACGAGGTTGGTCGAATCGTCTATTGAATAGATATTTCTGTACAGCATTATTTCGTCGAACATGCAGAAATCTCCGTCTATTTTTATAAAGTAGTACATAATGAATGAGCATGGTCTGTCCGCTTTTGCATAAACACTGAGAATCTGCCTTCCGGAGAATGATTGTACCTCATGAATAAGGTATCGCATGAATTCTCTGCAGTCCTTCGAAGAATTATTCCCGTAGTTAAAACTTCCCAAAGTATCGATGTCCGAACTTCCGGGCTCATCCAGATAGTAAAACCGGTCGACAGCGTAGTTCCGGCTGTTATCGAAGTATGACTTTTTATGAATTCGCTTGACGAAACTGTACATCGGCGGTTTTGTATTGGTGACATAATATTCGTAATATTTCTCGCACTCCCTGACGGAATCGACCTGGTATAGATGAGTCGTATCGCTCTTTACCATTCTATCAATCCAGGCCCGGGCCGAATCGGAGTTATCGGTCGACAGGCTGAAACGCGGGTGTTTACTTCTTTCGTACGCGGAATAGAGATCGGAATTGTTGAGGTAATTAACACTATATCTTTGGGCTGGCGGAGGTTCATTAAATTCGGGATGTGAGTAGAGGCTATAGGCGGCATCGAGCAGCTCCTGATGAGTAAACGACGATTGGTTGCTATCGAATACCGGCGGTTGGTCATTGATTGTGACTGTGGAATCCGGTTTATAGTTGCAGCATGGCCAGTAATTCGCTTGCGACGATTTAATATCCGGTATTTTTGAAATGCGGTCGGCAATCTTAATTTCATCACTGTCAGGGCTGAAATACAGACCGTAGAATTTCGACATATCGTTGAGCAAAACCCACTTTTGACGCGCTTCAACCCACTCGATAATATCGGTCAGATCCGCTTTAAGTACGAGCCGTGCCAATTTCCGGGCATTAATATCCGCCATGATATTCAAAAGCTCTCCGCAATGCATGGCATATAGATTCCCATATAGTGAGTCGCTATATGCGACCACCGAATCCATGAATATCAGGCTGTCAATCTTGAGATTTTCGAATTTGCCGGCGGGATTTTTGGAGTGTCGGTTTGCGGAAGTATCGAAAATGAATCCCCGTAAATCGTCTTTCAAGACAATAGTGAAATGTTCTGCCTTTATGGAAATTACCCCCTGAGAGTAGCAATCCTCGCTCAGTTGTGATGCGACACCGGGATAATAGAATAAAAAAACGCAAATAACTATGACGGAGAAAGTTCTCAATTTGGAAAAACGCAGTTAATCTATTTGACTCCCTTTATCCTTATACAAGCTTGAGGTCACTAATCGTGATCTCAAGTGAGAAAAACCAGAGGAAATAATAAATCCCTACCCCCTGATTATCCTCAGCACCTCTTCTTTTTTCTTCTCCAGCAGGTATTTGGAGTTGGCTTCCATGTTCATGCGCAGAAGCGGTTCGGTGTTCGAGGGGCGGATGTTGAACCAGTAGTCTTTGTATTCCACGGTCAGGCCGTCGAGGCGATCCTGTTCGCCGTCGGAAAAGGCTTGCGATACTTCCTCGATCTTGTCCAGAGCCGATTCCACCCGGGTATTGATTTCTCCGGAGCGGAAATAGGGATCGATGGAAGCAATCTTTTCGTGCAGAGGCATACCGATTTTGCTCAGCAATTCCACGCATACAAGAAAAGCGATCAGGCCGGAATCGGCGAACCAGTTGTCGCGGAAATAGAAGTGCCCGGAATGCTCTCCGCCGAAAATAGCATTGTGCTTTTTCATCAGCGGTTTAATCAGAGCATGGCCGACCTTGGTTTTAATCGGCGTGCCCCCTTTGCGCTTAATCAGTTCCGGGACGGCACGCGAGCAGATGAGATTATATAGAATCGTTTCGTTGGGATAGCTGTCGAGAAGGTTGTCGGAAACCAGCGCCGTGGTCAGGTCTCCGCCGACCTGGCGGCCGTGGGCATCGACTAAAAACATCCGGTCGGCGTCGCCGTCAAAGGCGGCTCCAAAATCGGCACCGGTCTCTTTAATTTTGGCGACCAGCGATTCGAGGTTTTCCAGTTCGATCGGCGAAGCGGGGTGGTTGGGGAAATTTCCGTCCGGTTCGAAAAAGAGGGGGGTGATTTTCAAGGGGAGTTTTTCGAAAACCGGAGGAAGAGTCAGCCCGGCGATACCGTTGCCGGCATCGACGACCACCTTGAACGGTTTTATTATCGGCAGGTCGATAAAGCTGAGGCAATGCGCGGCGTAGGCCTCGGCGATGTCTTTGCGCGCGGTTGAGCCGCGAGACGAGGATTTAATGACGGTATCGTTTTCGAGCGCCAGTTTGATTTTGTCGAGCCCCTGTTGTCCGGAAAGCGGGAGCGCCTCGCGGCGACAGACTTTGAACCCGTTGTATTGTTTCGGGTTGTGGCTGGCGGTAATCATCACGCCGCCGTCGTAGCCGTATTTGCCGACCGCGAAATAGAGGCCGTCGGTGGAAATCATGCCGAGATCGACGACGTCGACTCCGGCGTCGGTAATACCGGAAGAGAGCGCTTCGAAGAGTTCATCGGATGACAGGCGCATATCGCGGCCGACCGCGATCGATTTCGGTTTGAGGTATCCGGCAAGGGCGTTGCCGATGCGGTAGGCGATTTCGGGGTTGAGCTGGTCGGGGACCGTTCCGCGAATGTCATATGCTTTGAAAATGGATCCGTCGAATTCCATGATAAATCCCTTATTATGTTGAGAGGCTTAAATATATCACCTGTAACCTATTATCGTCAATGCAATTCTTTATACAAGCGAATGTGGAAAAGTTTTTGGGAAGGGGGGGATTTAATCGGGCGATTTCCAATCGCTTTTGATAGGAAATTCGCTATTTTCAGAAATTATGGCGCTCGGCATCAAGGAAGTCAGCTTCAAAACCGTCACGGCGTCGGCAATGACGCTCTGGATCGGGTTTTACACCTGGCGAATCATGTTCAACAATTTCGCGGTGGAGGAATTCGGAGCCTCACCGACCGCGATCGGAATCATCCAGGCGACGCGGGAAATCCCGGGGCTTTTGGCGTTCGGAGTCGGAGCGCTGGCGCTATACATGACCGAAACGCGGATCGCCTCGCTGTCGGTGGTGGTGTTGGGGTTGGGGTTGATCTTAAGCGGCGCGGCGCCGTCGATTGTGATGCTCGGTATGGCGACCTTTTTCATGTCGCTCGGCTTCCATTATTTTTATCCGGCCAACGATTCGCAGCTATTGATCATCGCCGGGAAGGCGCAATCGGGGAAAATTCAGGGAAGGTACAATTCGTTCGAATCGATTGCGGGACTGACCGGAGGATTCCTGGTCCTGATTCTGACCCTGTTTCTGTCATACCGCAGTACGTTATACCTCATTGGAGGAGTAGTGACGGTCGTGGGGATATATTTCGCGCTGGCGCTTCCGCCGAATCGGGGGAAAAGCGAGCAGCGGAAAATCCGGCTCAAGAAAAAATACTGGTTGTACTATGCCCTGTCATTCCTGCGAGGATGCCGCCGGCATATTTTCACGACTTTCGCGATTTTTCTTCTGGTGCACAATCACGGTCTCAGTATTGCGCTGGTATCGACCGTGATGCTGGCCAACAACGTGGTAACGTTCTTCACCAACCGGATGATCGGCAACATGAGCGACCGCTATGGCGAGCGGGTAATCCTGGCGGGAGCATCGTTTTTCCTTATCTTTATCTTTCTGGGGTACGCTTTCGTGGAGTATCTGCCGCTATTGATTGCGTTTTATTTAATCGACAATATTCTGTACGGATCCTCGATAGCGCTCCGGTCGTATCTTTCGAAAGTCGCCGATGACGAGGATTTAACCAGTTGCCTGTCGTTCGGGACCACTTCGAATCACATCACGGCGGTGATTATCCCGGTGGTCGGAGGGATAATCTGGACGGCGCTCGGTCATGCCGCGCCGTTTATCGTGGGAGCGGTCATCGTGGCGCTGGATTGCGGTTTTTCGTTTTTGGTGCCGAAAGGGGGAGATCGAATTGAATCGTCGATATCCTAAAATATTTCTTTCTTCAGTACGGTTTTTTCCAAGCTGAATTTTTTGGCGCCGTTGACGAAGACGATAAGGAAAGCCAGGCCGAAAATAAGGGCCGCCATCCCCATATTTTTGGCCGGGTTCCAGCTTCCAAACCCCAGGACATGCCCTTTGTAGTACGCTACCATCATCATAATCACACCGAAAAAGGCCGCCGGACGAGTCAGAACTCCGGAGACGAGCGCCGAACCGATCATAAGTTCGAATATTCCGGCGAACCAGACCAGGGTGCCAAAGACGGCCGCTCCGCCGGGCATATCCCAGAGGCCGAACATTTTCTGGAGGCCGAGTGTGAAAAACAACCCTCCGACACAGACGCGAAAGAAGACATATATGTTGTCTCCATATTTGGTTTCAAGTAACGGCATAACTTGGCTCCTGTATGGTTCGTGCATGATTTCGATTACTTCGCTTCCGCCGCCTTACGCAGGAGGTTCAGGTCCAGCTTTTTCATGGTCATGATGGCGGCGGTGACTCGGGCGGCTTTTTCCTTGTCGCCGCTATTGAGTATATCAATCATTTCGCGCGGGACGACTTGCCATGAAAGCCCGTACTTATCTTTCAGCCAGCCGCACTGGCTTTCTTCGCCGCCGTCAGCGGTCAGCTTATCCCAGTAGTAATCGACTTCTTCGGAGGAGTCGCAATTCACCGCAAACGAAATCGCTTCGGTGAAATTGAAGTGCGGGCCGCCGTTAAGCGCGACGAATTCCTGGCCGTTAAGCCGGAAGGCGACAGTCATCACCGAGCCCTTGGGGCGCCCGGCTGCTTCCGCCACTGCATCGCTGTAATATGTAGTGGCGATAATTTTGGAATTCTTGAAAATCGATATATAGAAATTCACCGCCTCTTCGGCGTTGCTGTCGAACCAAAGAAAAGGGGTAATGAGTTGCATGATGGCTCCTATTGGTTGTTTTGAGATGTGCAAAAACGCAGGGGCTCCTGCCCCGGGGTTTATACAATCCGATATATTTCCCGGCTGCCGGTGAGATACATATCCTGATAGCCGGCCATCTTTTCCATGGCTTTCTTCATTTCTTCAGTTGGCTGCATGTATTTCTCCCAGCTTTTTTCGTATGCGGTCAGGCTTTCATATTGAGATACCATGACCACCTTGTTGAAGGGGCCGGTCATATCGGTCATGATGTTGACAACTTCCTCATTTCCGGCTATGGCTTCTTTGAACATTTTTGCCAGTTTGGAGGCGTTGCCGGGCTTACAGATGAATATATCGTGGACAATAATCATGTCAGTTAACTCCTTTCTATATTGGATGACAGGAGCGTTGGGTTCCTGTTTTGGTTGCCAAATCCCGGTTGGCAATCCTGATATATATACTGCTAATTGGGATTAACCGATATCACATTAGTATTTGCCCTTCTCCAGATATTCGTCAAGGCGTTCATAAGACTGGATAATCCCTTCGGTCATCCCCGATTGAATCGCGGCATCCCGGTCCTGACTCGACTGGAAAATGGTTTGCGTCACGAGGCGAGTTCTGTTTCCCGGAAGAGATTCGAACCGGGAAGTTTCAAGGGTAACGTGTCCCGGTTCGGGGAGGCCGTCGAATTCGAAAGTACCAATGATTCTTTCGGGGGCGGTTATTTCGTGATACACCCCATGAAAAGGATATTCATTGCCGGCTTCGTCCTTATGGATAAAGCGCCATGATCCGCCGCTTTTTGGTTCAAAAGTGACAATTGATAATTCCAGATTACGAGGGCCGAGCCACTTGACGATCGCTTTGGCATCGGTGAAGGCTTTAAAGACCAGTTCCCGCGGAGCATCGAATTCGCGGGTTATGATAATATCTTTCCTGCCTTTTTGGGCGGTAACGGAAGTAGCGTTTTTGGTTATCATACATGATTCCTTTTAATTATAGTTTAATCATGCGGAAGACGGAGCCGCATGGTCCCGTCCTCCGTCCGGTTCGCGTAACAATCGACAATTACTGTTGTCAGGCAACTTTAGTAATATACGCCGCCAGTTTTTCGAACGATCCGCTCCAGCCGAGTTCCATCGAGCGGAACATGGAGATGAAGATTTCGCGTTCTTCGGCAGTGGCGTTAATCGGTATAGTTTTCATGATTAGAGTGGTCTTGCCATTGTGCTCCGTGAAATTAATTGTAGCGAGGACTTCCAGCGGCCAGTGTTCACTGAACGGAGCCCGCAGGGTGTTGCCCTCTCTATCTGAAAACGATACGGCATAAGCCAGGCGTTCGGGGCTTTTGATTTCGCGATAGACCAGCTTGCCCCACATTTCATCGCCGTTGGGCTGCTTCATACCATAGTGGAACATGCCGCCCGGTTTCAGGTCGAGTTTGCAGTCGATCCAGGTATAGTCTTTGGGGCCCCACCAGTTTTTGAGCCCTTCCAGTTCGGTCATGGCTTTGAAGACCAGTTCGCGCGGGGCATGCAGGGAACGGGTTACCAGGAATTCAAGCGCTTCTTCGTCGGAGGAATCCGCAAGCTGTTCGGACAGACGTTCCACGGCATGGTTGAGTCCCTCGAGAGCTCCGAATTGCTCGACATGCTTGCGTTCTTCCACGGTGGGGAAGACCATGCGGAAGTTGAGGCGGGTTTTATCCCCCTCATCTTCGAAAGTAATAGTAGCGACGAAAGAAATGTGATCGGTTTCATCTTCTCCGGAATGGTCGTACACAAGCCGTTCCGATTCGATGACCTCCCGGTAAACGACTTTGTTTTTGTAATCGACGCCGTCGGGGCCGTGCATGGTGAAGCGCCAGGTTCCGCCGGGAGCGAAATTCATTTCATGGGTGGTGGTGGTAAAGCCGCGCGGTCCCCACCAGTCGGAAATACCGATGGGATCTTTCCAGGCTCTGAAGACGAGATGACGCGGGGCGTCGAAAAGCCGCGAAGCAAAGACTTCGCGGTCGCGCGCGACGGCTGCTGTATTTTGAGTCGACATAGTAAATTCTCCCTTCAAATAATTACTTTGAAGTCTTTTCAAGCAGTTGTTCGAGGCGATCCAGACTCTGGTTCCAGCCTTCTTCCATACCGGCGAGGTACATGGCTCCATCGCCCACAACTTTCGTGATTTTTGCATCGAGTTTGAAGCGGGTGCGATTTCCTTCCGCCGCGAAAGTGCAGGTAGTAAGAACTTCCAGAAGCGGCTTGCCTTCCGGGCCGAGCGCTTTGCTGGTAAAGACCAGTTTTTTCGGCGGGTCGATTTCTTTAAAGGTTCCGGTCATGGGATAGACGGTTCCGTCGGGGCCTTTCATGTCGATGCGGATAGCTCCGCCGGGCCGGAGGTCGATTTCGCAGACGGGGTTGGTGAAGTCCTTCGGCCCCCACCAGGCGGCCAGGTGTTTCGGTTCGGTCCACATCCGGAAGAGCAGGTCGCGCGGAGCATTGAAAGTCCGCTCGAGGATAAGCCGCCTGCTATCGATCACCGATGATGGTGCGGGTTTATCGGTCATGGCGTTTTCCTTTCCGTTGTTTGGGAGTCGGCCGTTTCCGGCCGGAATTGGTTTTTTCGTTTTCGGATTCTTTGGCCTGGAGTTCGCGAAGATATACATCCAGGCGGTCGAAAGATTCCTCCCAGAAACGGCGGTAATGTTCGAGCCAGTCGTCGACATGTTTGAGCGGTTCGGCCTGGAGGCGGCAGGGGCGCCATTGCGCTTTGCGGCCTCGTTCGATCAGCCCGGCTCGTTCCAGGACCTTGAGGTGCTTGGAGACGGCGGGGAGGCTCATTTCGAACGGTTCGGCCAGGGTTTGTACCGAGGATTCTCCTTTGGCCAGGGAGGCCAGGATGGCTCGGCGGGTGGGGTCGGCGAGGGCCGAAAAGGTAAGGCTCAGTTGGTCGGGCATTTTTATTAAACCTATTGGTTATTTAACTTCTGAGTTAATTACGGAGGTTATTTGGAAATTGTTGGATATAATTAGACTGATTTGGTCGATTATTTTTAAAAGGCGATTCCAGATATTAATTAATGAAATGCTCTGATATAATGAGGGGCTTGTCGGAAATTGTGGCCTCGGGGCTATTCAATTGTCTCTGTTAGTGTTTTATGGGCGAAGTTGACCCCCTCTTTGTGAAAGGTTTCACACAGGGGTTGCTTATTGGGGGCGTTTTCACTATAATATATCCGGCCAAAATAGAAGAAAAACGAACTTCTAATATAGAGACCGTGTCATGAAGAGATTACTTTCCGGTAACGAAGCGGTCGCACGGGGGGCGTTCGAGGCGGGCATCAAAGTCGCCGCGGCCTATCCCGGAACCCCTTCGACCGAAATCCTCGAAACCCTCGCCGAACAATATCGCACGATATATTCCGAATGGTCGCCGAATGAAAAAGTGGCGTTCGAAGTCGGGATAGGAGCCTCGCTGGGCGGAGCCCGCACCCTGGTGACCATGAAGCATGTCGGGCTGAATGTCGCGGCCGACCCGTTCATGACCTTCGCTTATACCGGGGTCGGGGCCGGGTTCGTGCTGGTATCGGCGGACGATCCCGCGATGCATTCTTCTCAAAACGAACAGGACAACCGCTTTTACGCCCGGTTCGCGCAGATACCGTTTCTGGAACCATCCGACAGCCAGGAATCCAAGGACATGGTGAAGCTGGGATGCGAGATATCGGAAAAATTCGATACCCCGGTGATGCTGCGGATGGTGACGCGCATTTCGCATTCCAAGAGCATTGTCGAGGAGTACGATCCCGTCCATGTTCCGGATCCGAAGTTCGTGCGGGATATGAACAAGTACGTGATGATCCCGGCCAATGCCAAAAAGCGGCACGTAGTGGTGACGGAGCGGGTAGAACTGATGCGGGAATATTCCGAATCTACTCCGCTCAATTTCGTCGAAAACAACGGCTCCGATGTCGGTATAATCACGGCGGGGATATCGTACCAGTACTGCAAGGACATATTGCCGAAAGCGGATTATCTCAAGATCGGGTTCGGGTATCCTCTGCCGATGGATAAAATCCGCAAGTTCGCGGAAAAGCACAAGACGGTGCTGGTAGTCGAAGAGCTGGAACCGTACATGGAAGACCAGATTCTTGCCGCCGGAATTAAGGTGCAGGGGAAAAAGTATTTTTCGCGGCTGGGCGAGCTTTCGCCGTACGATGTCGCGAAAGGATTCAAAGAGGCGGGCTTGATAAAGGAAGTTCCCGCCAATTACCTGGCTCCGGAGCAGTTGTTCCCGCGTCCGCCGGTGCTTTGTCCGGGTTGTCCGCATCGGGGAGCGTTCATGGCGCTGCGCCGTCTGGGAGTGACGGTGACCGGAGATATCGGCTGCTACACGCTGGGGGTGCTTCCGCCGCTCAGCATGATGGATACCTGCATCTGCATGGGGGCCTCGGTGGGGAATGCTATCGGCCTGGAAAAGTCGGGCGGGGCTCCACGGGGAGTAGTCGGCGTTATCGGTGATTCGACTTTTCTCCATTCCGGAATCACGGGGCTGCTCGACGCCGTCTATAATAAAAGCAATATCACCCTGATTATCCTCGACAATCGGGTAACCGCCATGACCGGCGGTCAGCAGCATCCTGCAACCGGGTTTACCCTGATGGGTGAGCCGACCAAGCATGTCAATTTCGTGGAATTGTGCAAGGCGCTGGGAGTGGAATCGGTCCGTGAGGCTGATCCATACGATTTCGACGGCCTGATGAAGATCATCGAAGAGGAAGTCGATCGCAAGGGACCTTCGGTGGTCATCACCAACCGGGCCTGTGTCCTGATGCCGAAAAAGCTCATGGATCAGCCGTACACGGTGGTGGAAGAGGACTGCAACGGGTGCAGCGCCTGTTTCAGGATCGGCTGTCCGGCGATATCGCAGTCGGGAAAACTTACCGAAGACAACAAACCGATCGCGGAGATAGATCCGCTTCTTTGCACCGGGTGCAGTTTGTGCGCTCAAGTCTGCAAACCCGAGGCGATTATCCTGGTCGAACAACCGGTTCCGGCGAAGTGAGGTGAACGATGAGTAAGGATGTAACCAATGTTTTGATAGTCGGGGTCGGAGGACAGGGGGTGCTTCTGGCGTCGGAGGTATTATCCGAAACCGCCATGAAGGCCGGGCTTGACGTGAAAAAATCGGAAGTGCACGGGATGTCGCAGCGGGGCGGCGTGGTCAGTTCGCACATCAAGTTCGGGCCGAAAGTGTACTCGCCCATCATACCGTATGGAGAAACCGATATATTGATTTCATTCGAACAAGCGGAAGCGCTTCGTGCGGTCGACTGGCTCAAGAAGGGGGGGATGGTGGCGACATCTACGACCCGGATGGTGCCTCCAATTGCATCGTCGGGGAAATATAAATATCCCGACGACCCGGTGGGGGAATTGAAAAAGAAGGTGGAACGGGTGATTGCGCTGGATGCCGACAACATCGCGCTCGATTTGGGGAATTCCAAGCTGGTGAATATATTGCTCCTCGGTGTCGTATCGGGGTCGCTTCCGTTTTCGGCCGAATTATGGGAATCGGTGATACAGGAGCGGGTCAAGAAGAAATTCGTGGAGTTGAATCTGAAGGCGTTCGCCAAGGGCAGGGAACTGGCCAAAGAGCAGTTCGGTGCGGCAGTATAGCGGGATTAACGGGGTGTTATGGAAGAGGTAATTATTGTTATAAATCCCGGTTCCACTTCGACCAAGATGGCGTTGTTCGAGGGGGATAAGAAAATCGCCGAAGGCGGAGTGACGCATTCTATAACGGAATTGGCGCAGTTCGATAATGTCGCCGACCAGTTCGATTTGCGGATGAAAGATATCGACGCCTGGCTTGATGCTCAGGATATCAAGAATAAAAATGTTGTTGCTGTATCCGGACGGGGGGCTCCGCTGGGGCCGCTGGAAGGGGGAGTGTACAGGGTAAATCAAAAGCTGCTCGACGATGTCCGCACCATGAAATATTCCAACCATGCTTCGAACCTGGGGACGATCATTGCATCCTACCTGGCGAAGCGGTACAAGGTCGAAGCGTACATGGTAGATCCGATAACAATCGACAATTTCACCGATTACGCCCGGGTATCGGGGATTCCGGAAATCCAACGGAAATGCCGGTCGCATTCTTTGAATCTTAAAGAGGTCTGCCGCCGCGAAGCGGATAAGATGGGACGGACGCTGGAAACGTCCAGCTTTATCGGAGTGCACATGGGGGGCGGCGTTTCGGTGGCGGCGATTCAGGAGGGACTGATCGTAGACGTCAACGATGCCCTTTTGGGGATGGGGCCGTTTTCTCCGGACCGGGCCGGGGCGCTTCCGATCGGGGCGCTGGTGAAGCTGGCCTTTTCCGGTAAGTACACCGAAAAGGAACTGCTCGACAAGTTATCGCGTCAATCGGGGCTTTTGGCATACATCGGAGAGGCGGATTTGCGGAAGGTCGAGAAAATGATCGACGGCGGCGACGGCAAGGCGGAATTTTACTATAACGCCATGATCTATCAGATCGCGAAAGAGATCGGCGGCATTGCCGCGATCATGAAGGGAAAATTCGACGCCATAATATTGACCGGCGGCATGGCGCATTCGGAACGGCTGGTCAATACTTTGAAAGAGTACATTTCATTTCTGGGAAAGGTAATCGTGGTGCCGGGGCAGTTCGAGATGGAGGCCCTGGCGGCGGGAGCGTTGCGGGCGCTGCACGGCAAAGAGATCCCGAAAGAATATTGAACGAAGAGAGTGAAATTATGTCGGAAGCGATTAGATCCTCGGATGAGATAATTTCCGCCGCGAAGGAGCTGGCGGAATCCGGAAGAAGAAAAATGGTGGCGGTGGCAGGAGCGCAGGATGCCGATGTCATCGGAGCGCTGGCTTCGGCAAACGCCGACGGTATTCTGGACGCCACGCTGTACGGCGATGCGAAGAAGATTCGTAAACTGGCCAAAGAGAATGGCTCGAAAATATCAAAGCTGACTATCGAGGATTACAAGGATGCCGGGGAGGCAACCTGGCAGGCGGTGAAAGCGGCTTCCGAGGGGAGGGCCGATGTCATCATGAAGGGTTTCGTCGCGACGTCGTCGCTTCTAAAAACGGTTCTGGCCAAGGATTTCGGACTAAGGACGGGGAATATCATATCGCACGTCGCGGTTCTGGATATTCCGGGATATCATAAGTTATTGGCGATGACCGACGGCGGCATGGTGGTGGCTCCCGACCGCGATCAGAAAAAGCAGTTGATCGCAAACGCTTCCCTGGTCTGCATGGCGCTGGGTATCAGCCCGGTCAAGGTGGCGCTATCCGGGGCTATCGATTATGTCGATACTTCGGTGCCGATGTCTTTGGAAGCGGATTCGCTGACGAAAGAGTACGCGCAGGCAAACGAGCCGGACATAATCGTGCAGGGGCCGTTGACTTTCGACATGGCGACTTCGCCGGAAAAGGCTGTGAAAATACCGGACAACAAAGTCGCCGGTGACGCCGATGTTTATCTGGTCAGTACGATCGAGGAGTGCAATATCATCGCGAAATCGCTGATTAATTTCAGCGATACGGTTTTCGCGGGGGTGATCGTGGGGGCGAAAGTCCCGGTCAGCCTGGTATCACGAACCGATACCATGAAGAACAAGAAGGCCTCGGTTTCGATTGCCTGTCTATTGGCGGAGTACTATCGGACTATCGCGTTCGGAGGTGAAGCATGATAAAGTCGTTTGCAGCGTTGGAAGAAGCCCTGCTGGCGAAGGGGAGGCGTCCGAAAGCGATCAAGACGGCAGTGCTCAATCCCACCGAGCCGAAATATATCGAGGCGATAAGAAAAGCTGCCGAAAAGCGGATTATCGAACCGGTATTGATCGGTTCGAAAGAGGCCATCAATAAAGCGTTCGCGGAAACGTCCAGCGAGCCGTCAAAATTCGAAATTATCAATACCGACAGCCCGGAACAGACCTTACGCGCGGCCTTGAACTGCAAGCCGGGGTGTATCGTGAAAGGGAATATTCCGGCGCGGAAATTCGCACTAACATTGCTGGATCCGGTCTACAAGTTCAGCGGGAACGGCATCATGACTCATATTGGAGTGGTAAAAGCCAAAGGGTACAAACGGCTGATGCTAATTACCGATGGCGCGGTGCATGCGGTCGCGGATGCCTCGAAAAGGATTCAAATTATCCAGAATGCCGCCGACCTGGCCGGGAGGCTGGGGATAGAGAATCCCAAGGCGGCGATGCTGGCGGCGGTCGAGGCCATTTACCCGGCGGTCCCGGTGACGATGGAGGAGGCGGCGATCGCGAAAATGTCGGACCGGGGGCAGATCAAGGGGGTCGAAATCGACGGCCCGTTGTCGTTCGACTGCGCCATCAGCCGGAAAGTCGCCAAAGCCAAGGGGCTGGCTAATTCCAAAGTCGCGGGACAGGTGGATATATTCGCCATGCCGTCGATGGAGACCGCCAACGGGACGTACAAAGCGATGGTGATGTACACCGGGGCCGAGGGGGCTGGGATTCTGCACGGCGGGATTTTGCCGGCGGCCTGCCCGTACACATCCGACAGCGAGACGAACATCTACAATTCGATATTGCTGGCGGCGTTTCTGGGGTAGGGGTTCCGATTTCCGGAAATCTATAATACTTGCATAAATGCGTCATTCGAGACGCATTTATTTTCTGTCTACGAATTTCCATTCATAATATAGGATTAATGGAACTTAACGTTCAATCATTTGTTCGGTTAAGATAAATTAATATAATCGACTGACGCCGTCGATGATACGATGACACTATCGACAAACGAACGGAAGGAGTAAGATATGTATGTCATAACCGGAGCCACGGGAAATGTTGGAAGTAAAGTGGCGGCCAATTTGCAGGCCAAAGGAAAACCGGTCAGGATGCTGGGACGGTCCGAAGAGAAGCTGAAAAGTATATTCAGCAATAAGGCTGAATTCAAGGCCGGTGATATTCTGAATTCTGAATACCTGACCGGGGCTTTCACCGGGGCTACCGCGGTATTCGCGATTATCCCTCCGAATATGGGGGCTCCGGATTCGCGGGAATACCAGCATAAGGCCGCGGAGACGATCGCCTCGGCGGTGGAGAAAGCCGGAGTAAAAAGGGTGGTGCTGTTATCCAGTGTCGGGGCGCACCGTGCCGACGGAGTCGGGATTGTCGGAGGCTTGCACGATTTCGAGGAACGGATGAAGAAGATCAAGGGTCTGAACCTGGTTATCCTCCGTTCCGCCTATTTCATGGAAAATACTTTTATGGCCATGAATACTATTCGCTCCATGAACATGATTGCCCTTCCTGTCGAACCGGAATTAAGATATCCGATGATCGCAACGCAGGATGTTGCCGAGGCAGCCACAGATTACCTACTTGACGAAAGCATTACCGGAACAAGGGTGCAGTATCTTCTGGGCTCGCGTGATGTTTCTTACAACGATGTTACCAGAATATATTCGGAAGCGCTCGGCAACGGCGATTTGAAATATATCAAAGCCGGGTACGACGATATGAAGAGTGCTTTAACCGGAATGGGAGTCTCGGAATCGGTCGCGGACGATTATCTCGGGCTGGTTAAAGGTATCAATGAGGGGCGGTTGTACGAAGATGCCAGGCGTAATCCGTATACGACGACCAGGACTTCGATAGAGGATTTTTCCAAAACCTTTGCATCGGCCTATAAAGGCTGAGTTGCTATTGTTCCGCCCGGCTATTTCTTGATATCGCTGAAAGGGTCGCCGATGAGGTACCGTGCCGAGCCGAGGCAGCTCTGGCGATTGTCCCCTCCGGTGCAGGAAAGGCAGGCCAGGCCGGCATCGGCGGCGGCCTCGCGGGGGAAAGCCTGGAGAATCGCGGAATAACAGCAGATATTGATATTGGCGCCGGACAGCACCGCGACGATATTTTTGCTTTCCGTAAATAATTCCGGATAAAAGAGAACCGCGGCGGCCGCGGCGGCTCCGGCCGGTTCCACCACCAGTTTGGCGGTCTGGCAAAGGGCAATCATGGCGGCGCGGATTTGATCGTCGGAAACCCTCATGACCGGGAGGCGCAGCGCGGTCATGATTTCGATCGGGCGAATTCCCGTGGAACGGACATTGATGCCGTCGGCGATGGTCCGTGATTCGGTCAGGGTGACCGGTTTGCCGGTTTCCAGCGCCTGCACCACGGCGGCGGCTCCTTTGGCCTGGACTCCGATAAATTTCACTTCTGGTTTGACTGCTCGGACCGCCACGGCGATTCCCGAAATAAGCCCGCCTCCTCCGACCGGGACCACAATGGTATCGACTTCGGGGCATTGTTCGATTATTTCGAGACCGAGCGTTCCCTGCCCGGCGATGACATCGTCGTCGTCGTAGGCATGGATGAAGATCGAGCCTCGTACTTTTTGGAGTTCGAAGGCTTTCTTGTTGGAATCGGCCAGGTTTTCGCCATAAATAATAATTTCCGGATCGCCGTACAATTTGGTCTGGGCGATTTTGATTTCCGGGGCAGTATCAGGCATGACAATAGTGGCTTTGACCCCGAGGCAATGCGCGGCAAAAGCGACTCCTTGGGCATGGTTTCCCGCGGAGGCGCAGATTACTCCTTTAGCGCGGTCGGCTTTCGATATCAGGCGCAGCTTGTTCCAGGCTCCGCGGGGTTTGAAGGAGCCGGTTCGCTGGAGGGTCTCGACCTTGAGATTGATTTGTTTACCGGTTTGCGAGGAGGCATGCCTCCAGATTTGCAGCGGGGTGCGGATAATTTCCGAATTGAGATTGTCGCGGGCGTCGAGAATATCTTCGTATTTAATCAAGAGGCACCAGTCCAGTTTGGGGTTTCATCAAAAGCCATTGCCGGAAAACAAAATAAACGAAACAAAGTCATACTTCGGCAATATAAACATACGTATGCTTTGCCTGGTTCCGCTAATTTGACTATATTGGGCAAAAACTAATCGGAGATAAATGAGGTAATATCATGGCTGACAAGGCACAGGAACTTTATCGGAAACTGTTTGACCGAATCAAAGAAGCCCAGATGCTGAGCGACGTAATCTCGCTTTTGGGATGGGATGAACAGACTTTTTTACCCCGAGGGGGTTCGGATTACCGGGCCGAAACCATGGCCTACCTTTCCGGAATGCTGCACAAGAAAATAACCGATCCTGACGTCGGCGCGATGCTGTCGGAACTGGAAAAGACCGACCTGGTCAAGGATACCGATTCGGTCGAGGCAGTTAATATCAGGGAATTGCGGCGAGATTACGACCGCCAGACCAAACTACCGCAGAGACTGGTCGAGGAAATCAGCCGGACGACGTCCCTGGCGGTTAACAACTGGGTGCAGGCCCGTAAAGACAACGACTTCCCGAAATTCAAGCCCTGGCTGGATAAAGTCATCAAACTGATGAAAGAAAAGGCCGAATGTTACGGCTATAAGAAGGAAGCGTACGACGCCCTTCTGGACGAATACGAAGTCGGTTCGAATGTCGAATTCGTGTCGGGGGTGTTTCAGGGATTCAAGGACCGGCTGGTGAAACTGGTGGCGAAAATCGCGGATTCCTCGCGGAAACCGAATATGGCGATTATCGAGCAATATTTCGATGTCGAACGCCAGAAAATATTCGGTCAGCAGGCCGCTATTGCGATCGGCTACGATTTCGGAACCGGGCGGCTGGATATCGCGGCGCATCCGTTCACGACCGGACTGGGGCCGAAAGATACCCGTATCACCACCCGCTATAATCCTCATCACCTGGGGCAGGCGCTGTTCGGCACCCTGCATGAAGCGGGACACGGCATATATGATCAGGGACTTCCCAAGGAGTACTACGGCAGCCCGATGGGAGAATCGGTATCGCTGGGGATTCACGAATCGCAGTCGCGGATGTGGGAAAACCAGGTGGGCCGGGGCAAGCCGTTCTGGAAGCATTTCTATCCCCGGGCGCAGCAGGTATTCCCGGAAGCGCTCGGTGCGGTGAAGTTCGACGACTTTTATTTTGCGGTCAACGATGTCAGGCCGTCGCTGATAAGAGTGGAAGCGGACGAAGTGACGTACAACCTGCACATCCTGCTCCGGTTCGAAATGGAGCACGCCCTGATAAAAGGGGATTTGGCCGTGGATGATGTTCCCGGTGCCTGGAACGAGAAATTCAAAGCCTATTTCAACCTTACTCCGCCGACCGATTCCGAAGGCTGCATGCAGGATATTCACTGGGGCCACGGGTTGCTGGGTTATTTCCCGACTTATACGCTCGGGAATCTGTACTCCTCGCAGCTTTATGCCAAGGCCAAACAGGAAATGCCGGATATGGAAAGGCAATTCGAAATCGGCAATTTCGCTCCGTTGAAAAAGTGGCTGAACGAGAAAATCCATTCCCAGGGGCGAAGGCACCATTCGAACAAGCTGTGCGAAAAAGTTACCGGAAAACCGCTCGATCCGAATTTCCTGATGGATTACCTGGAAAAGAAGTACGGCGAGCTGTACGGATTTTAAAGAGAAGTCTTTATTCGAAAAAGCCGGGTGCTGTCCCGGCTTTTTTATTGTGTCAGGTTAGAAAATATCAGGTGCTTTTCCACCTCGGCGATTTTCCTGAAACCCCAAATTGCGAATTCTTCGGTACAATCGTCCGGACAGCCCAGTTCATGCACGTATTCGTCATTGAGAACAATATAGCCTGCCCTCTTTTCAGTGGCAAGGCGGCAGAGATTTTCGGGCGTGAAGAGAATACCGCGTTCTTTTAAGATCAGCCGTGAAGGATGCAGCCCGAAGATATCGAAGTTTTCGATTTCATTGAACATGATGCGCACCGGGGCGAGCACCCGTGAGCCATTCGGTATTTGGGCCATGATTGCACGACTCTTCCGTTCGATGTCTTCTCTGCCGTTTTTAATCAAGTCGATTCCGAATAGAATCCCGGTGATCAGTGAAAATATCATCATCACCGAAAATAGGATATTGATGACCTTTTTGAATTCGGGAGGATTGTAGAGAATATTGCGCGTATGATCGGCGGCGAGAATCGCGAAATACGGAATATAAAGGACAGCATATTTCGTCGTTTTATTATGATTGATTAATCCCATAAGAACTACCAGGGAAAAAGCGTAAATGATAATGGGATAATTGTGGGATTTCCGCCTGACGATGGATACGATTGCGGAAATAACGAATAGTGAAGTAATCCCGATGATTTCCGGTTTGCGGAATATTCTTTTGTGTTCCGCCAGAAGATTTGTAATGGGGACGGACCACTTGGTATTTTCACCGGGATTGCTGGGGTCGCCGATAAACTGGGTGCGGAATAATTCGAAGTTTCCGATAACGTCGTAAAAGTAGATAAGACCTACGGCGATTGAGATCGCAAAGAATACGGCCGCTTCTTTCCATTTCTTTTGGTGCAGCAGCAGGACCAGACCGGCTCCGATAAAGATTATGCCGTTGAGGTGCGAGAAAACCGCCAGGCCGGCCAGGACCGCCGACAAAACCAGAAATAAATACTGCCGCTTCTCTATGAAACGAGTGAGGCTAAGATAGCTTCCAAGACCGAGCACGGCGAGTAATGGTTCCGGGCGGTACAATATCGAATTCCGGAATATCAGGGGACAGGCCAAAAGGATAATGCCCGCGAAGAGAAAGACATATATGTCATAGAGGCGGCGGCAATAAAAGTACAGGAGCATAAAAAGCAAAGCGGTCGCCGTAATCGAAACCATTCTCAGGGAAAACAGATCGAATCCGAAAAGTTTAATAAAGGCCGCTCCGAGGATGGTGAAGCCCTTATGGTACACAAGAATCTGGCGGTCGTACTGCAGGAAGTCGGAGAACATTTCGGACCGAACGACGCCGTCTTTGTAAAGGAAGTACGCCTGTTCTCCGAGCCAGGCTTCGTCGATATCGACGTACAGGTCGGGAATGTCGATTATGTACATTGTTAAAAGACCGATGAGAAGCAGAAAAACGGCTGTGCGAGCGTTTTTATTCATGGTTACGACATTCGATTATCGGAAATATAGAAACGCCGCAGAAAAGGGCAACAAGAATATAATAGTGAAAAATTCCCCTGCTATGAATCAGGCTGAAAGTGGAACCACCGGCAGTCCTACATTCCCCAGAGTTCCTTAATTAGCGGAGGAGGGATGGAACCGACTGAGAGGAATTTATCGTGGAAATCTTTCAGGCTGTACTTATCCCCCATCATAGCCTTATATTCGTCGCGGAGTTTCAGTAACTCGAGTTTGCCGACCAGGTAACTCATGGGAACGGTTGGGGCCATGGTCGACCAGTTGACTTCCCGCTGGGCCCAGAGGGTATCGGAGGGTCCGTCGCCGAATTTTTCGAACACCCACTTCCACGCTTCCTCGGGTGTAAAGGCTCCGATCTGGAGTTTTACGTCGAGGATAATCCTCGCCGCCCTCCAGCGAATGCCGTTTAAGATGCGGGCGTAGCGTTCTTTATCTTCGCCGTACAACCCTTCGTTGTACATAAGTTCTTCGCAGTAAAGCGCCCATCCTTCGTAATAGCTGGAGTTTTCCTGCCATTTGCGGGCTTTGTCGGTAACCCGGGAAGCCATCTGAAACTGGAAATGGTGGCCGGGATAGGCTTCGTGCACGATACCGCCCCGGAAGGAACGGCGCTGGATGTAGTTGCTGTATCTTGTGACGTCGGTTTCTTCGAATTTATCAGGGAGCGGTTTGACATAGAAAATTCCGGTCTGGACGGGGCTGAAGACTCCTGGGGGCTGATAAGCGATGGAAGGTATAACGCTCTGCAGGAATTTCGGCGTCTCGTGCACCTCGCATTTGCCCAAATCATCAGGGACAGTCATGAGATTATTTTCGGCAATGAAGTTTTTAACCTGCTCCAGTTCCCAGTCGTAGTAATCGAGGACCATTTGCCGGTCGACACAATCGATGGGGTATTTTACGCTGTCGACATGAACGCTGTCTTTAAGCCATTGCTTGTACGCTGTATAAAGAGAGTCGTAGCGGGCCAGCATGTTTTCGCCCAGCCTGAGGAGGGAATCGCTGTCGCACCCGAGGAAGTGCTGATTCTGCAGGCGGTAGTCGTAATCGGATTTACCGAGCGCAAAAGCGGTTTCTTCTCCCGGTGTAACGGTTGCCAGAAATTGATCATATTCAGCCAGAGCGGTCAGGGCCTTTTGTGCCGCGTCGTTGATATCGGCGGCCATGTTGGGATACGAAGCCGAAAGCTCATCGCTGACAGCCCGGAAAAATTCTTTGGCATCACCGGTTAATTCTCCGGCCAGTTTGATAAGCAACGGCGCCGGAGCGGTGATATTATTCTGTCCCTGGTTCAAAAGGATCGGAATGGCCCGCATACGGCTGATAACGGCCGGAAGGCGCGATTCCATCGGAGCGTATTCCGAGGCCAGGATCAGGTAGATACCGTTGATGGCGTTATCGACGTACAGATACGGGTTCTTTTTGTAATCGCGGACCTTTTGAAGTTCATGCAGGGCGAGGTCGACGTTGCTTTTAATCAGTTTCCAGTCGACCTTTGATTCGGTCGAAAGAGCGCTGTATTTGAAATTATGCAGTTTCTTTTCGAATTGACGCAGGGTGGTGATTTCGTCTTTTACCGCGCGAGCCGAATAATTGGTGAATTTGTCGTCGTAATCGTGAATCCCCCTTTGAGTTGCGGTAACGGGGAAATATTTCTGGAGGTTATCGAGGATTTCATCGGAGAGCTTGTTGAATTCGTTTTCGAGATTACTTGCGTAAGAAATGGCCGCGCAGACGAAGATTAATGCAATTAGAAAGATCCTTATAAATTTCACGATGGCACCGTTTCCTTTCGGTATATCATCCCTTGGTAAAATCTGCCGCGAGTTCAATATGCATCGTGTGCGGAAACATGTCAACGGGTATCACGCGGCCGATATTATAACCATTTTCCCTCATAATTGCAGCGTCCCTGGCAAAGGTGGCGGGGTTACAGGAGATATAAACCAGCCGGGGATAGCCGAAATCTATCAAGCCTTTCAGGGCCTTTTTATGAAGTCCCGCCCGCGGCGGATCGATAATAGCACAATTGAGCCCCGAAAATAACTCCGGATCGGTCTTCATCAGATCCTGGGCCGACCCGCAGATATATTCGGCATTTTCGACATTATTTATAACCGCGTTTTCTTTCGCGGCAGTGACCGCCGATTCTTCGATTTCAACCCCGACCACCCGTTCGACCCGATCCGAAGCACACAGGCCGATGGTTCCGGTGCCGCAGTAGAGGTCCAGAAGCCGGTCGGTCGGCTCCGGGTTTAATAGTTCGAACGCGGTTTGGTAGAGTTTTTCGGCCTGGCGGGAATTGGTCTGGAAGAAGGAATTGGCATAGATACGGAATTTCTTTCCGAGGAGGATTTCTTCGATGCAGCCCGGCCCGAACAGGATCGTTTCCTGTTCTCCCTTGGCGATGTTGGCCTTCTGGCTGTTGATATTGTGGGCCACTGTCGTAATTTCAGGAAAGGCGGCGGTGAATTCCGAGATGAATTTCTGCGCATCGGGGAATTTGCCGTTGGAAGTGACGATATTGACCATTATCTGGCCGGTATTGGCGGTTTCGCGGATAATCAGGAAGCGAATATAGCCGGTATGTTCGATCAAATCATAAACCGGGATACGGTTGGTCTTGATATACTCCGACAGCCACAGGACGATCTTATTGGCGGTATCGGACTGCAGGAGGCATTCTTCGAGATTGAAAATCTTGTCGAATTCGCCACGGTGGTGCAATCCCAGGACGAAGCCATCCTCCGGTGCGACATGGAACGAAAATTCCATCTTATTGCGGTACCGGAACTGCTCCGGGGCCCCGATGATATCGGTGATTTCGACGTCGTCCATTTTCCCGATATGCTTGATACAGTCGACAACTTGTTTACGCTTATAGTACAGCTGCCGTTCGTACTCGAGGTCCTGCCAGGTGCATCCGCCGCAGATATCGAAATGGCGGCAGGGGGCATCAATTCGTTCCGGAGCCTTTTCGATTATTTGCAGAACCTTGGCGGCATCGAAGCGGGGACGGCTCTTGGTGATGCGGGCGCGAACCGTTTCTCCGGGAAGACCTCCGTTGAGGAAAATAATTTTCCCGTCGATGTCTCCGATTGCCTTGCCGTCGAAGGCCAGGTCCTTGATTTTCGCGTCGACAATTTCTCCGATTTTACGCATCGTGCGATCCTGAATCATGTACGATATTGAAAGGGGAGTCGCTGTCCGGGCAATAATCTTTTTCCGCCTGAATCGTGCAATGGTCGATACGGAATTTATCCTGCATGGTCCGGCTCAATTCGTAGATTACTTCCGGGGCGCGGGTATAATCGGCATCCTGAATGACGATGTGACATGAGAGGGCGACCGAAGTCGAAGAAAGGGACCAGATATGGAGGTGATGGATACTGCAGACAAGAGGGTGCTTTTCGATTTCGGCGGCGACCGTGTCGGTGTCGAGATGTTCCGGGACCGCCTCCATGAAGATCATGGTCGCTTCTTTGACCACCTTGAATGACGACCAGAGGATCATCAGGCCGATCAGGATAGAGAGGATGGGATCGAGATAATTCCAGCCGGTCTTGATAATGACGATCGCTCCGATAATCACCGCCACCGATGACAGGGCGTCGTACAGCATATGCAAAAAGGCGGTCTTAAAATTAAGGGAGCTGTCTTTGGAGGCATGAAGAACCCAAATGGACAGGAGGTTGCCAAGGAGTCCGATTCCGGCAATTATCAGAAGGAGGGTCGGGTTTTCGATTTGCTGGGGAGCGAGAAACCGCCGGTATGCCTCATAGAAGATATAGATGGCTATCACGATGAGCGAGACCGCCGAAATCATGGCGGTCATGACCTCGATCCGCTTATAACCGTAAGTGGAACGCTTGGTCGAGGGCCTGGCGGCTCCGATTTCGCCGAGATATGCCAGAATCAGGGAAGCGACGTCGGACAGGTTGTGGATGGCATCGGCCAGGAGCGAGAGGTAGCCGGTTAAAAGTCCCCCGATGACTTCGGCGGCAGTTATCGCGGCGTTTAATAGAATGGCCGCGACGAGGTTTTTCCGGGCTATGTTATGCGAATGCGCCAATTGTTGTCTCCAATCCTCTCCTGATGAGAATATATAATATAAAAAACGGAGCAGGAATTGAAAAGGCTTGTAATAGTCTCCGGTTGAATGTAAATTCCGGCGATTTTGGAGTATAATGTAGAATGAGCCCGTTTTTATATGCCTGTCTGCTGTCGCTGTTGCCGATTTCCGAGCTTCGTGGCGGAATTCCTTACGCCCTGGCCCACGATATCGGCATTATCAAGGCCTTTTTTGCCTGCGTGCTTTGCAATATTCTGGTGGTTCCGATTCTATATCTATTTTTCGAAACGCTTCACAAACCTTTATACCGGCTGAAACCGTATCGTTTCCTGTTCGATAAATGGGTCAACCGGACCCGGAAGACAGCGGAAGAAAAGATTGGGAAATACGGTTACTGGGGAGTAATGCTGTTCGTGGCGATCCCGCTTCCGGTTACCGGAGCCTATACCGGGACCCTCGCGGCCTGGCTTCTGAATCTCGATAAGAAAAAGGCGGTCTGGTACCTGGCTATGGGGGTAGTCCTGGCCGGGATTATCGTGACGGCGGTTTCGGTTACGGGAATCGGGATTTTCAGGATATTTCTTAAAGAGGGATTATAACTGCGCCGTTTGAGGCGGCGCTTTTTCGATACGGAACCGTTTCATCCGGTTTCCTTCGACTTCCAGGACTCTGAAAAGCAGATTGTCGATACGGATTTCTTCTCCCTTGATCGGAACATGTTTCATGCGGTTGAACACGAATCCTCCGATCGAATCGGCGTCGTCTTCGGGCAGAGTGGTGCCGAAGTTGTCGTTCAGTTCGTCGACTCGGTATGAAGCCGAGGCGAAGGCGACTGTCTCCGACTCTTTGACAAATTCCCGCTGCTCGATATCGTGTTCGTCCTGAATCTCGCCGACGATTTCTTCGATCAAGTCTTCGAGCGTAATCATGCCGGCGGTTCCTCCGAATTCATCGAGAACCATAGCCACGTGTACTTTCTTATGCTGGAATTTGGCCAGCAGGCGGTTCAGTTTCATAGAATCGGGGATAAAGAGCGGTTTACGGATAATATCCATGATGGCGGAATGCCGGGCATCGCGTGGGATAGTCAGAAGGTCTTTGGCGTACAGGACGCCGATGATGTTATCGAGCGATCCTTCGAACACCGGGTAGCGGGAAAAACCATTCTCGACGATTTTCTTTAATATCTGGTCCAGTTCTTCCTTGATATCGACCCCGATGATATCGGTGCGGGGGGTCATGGCGCGGCGGGCGGTGGTATCGGAGAAATCGAAGACCGAATGAATGATCTGCTGTTCGGTAGCGTCGAACACTCCCTTTTCGCGCCCCTCGGCGATAATGGAAATAATTTCATCCTCGGTGACGAAAGCCCTTTCCGGAATTTTCTTCATGCCGAAAAGGCGGATGACTAACTTCGAGAATGTCGTCAAGAGCCTTACGAAAACATAGCTGATGCGGCTGAACCAGTGCATGGGGCGGGCAACACTGGCGGCAATCCGTTCCGGGCGAGAGAGGGCGAGGTATTTTGGAACCAGCTCGCCGATTATCACGGTCAGAACTGAGATAAATATTACGATCGCAGTGAATGAAATTGTCCGGGCGAGACCGGGATCGAATCCCCATGCGACCAGGTACGGTATCAGATAATTGACGATGGTCATACCGGAAAAGACTCCGGCCAGGACCCCGATGAAGGTAATCCCGAGCTGGACCGTAGCGAGGAAATGCTCGGGCTGGCTGGCGATTTTAAGAGCCAGATTAGCCGAGCGGTAGTTTTTCTTAATCAGTTGTTTAAGGCGGCTGCGGCGGCTGGCGATGATGGAAAATTCCGCCAGCGAAAAAAAGCCGTTGGCCAGGATAAGGATGAAAATTGCTATTAATTCTAATACCGAACCGTTATCCATCTAACATTGGCCGGCGGGTACAGCTTAACGGTACACGCTTCGTGTGGCCAGGTCCTCCAGTCTTTTAATTCTTTCATCGACCGGCGGATGGGTCGAAAAGAGCGCGGTCAGTCCTTTCCCCGATAAAGGATTCGCGATAAACAAATGCGCCGTTTCAGGGTGCTGTTCGGCATTGATGCGGTACGGAGCGCGATGAATCTTCTTGAGCGCCGAGGCCAATCCCAGGTACTGATTGGTTATTTCGCCCCCCTTTTCATCCGCCTTGTACTCCCGGCTGCGGGATATTCCCATCTGGATCAGCATGGCCGCGATCGGGGCGACTATCATGGCAACAATCAGGGCCAGTGGATTTCCGCCCCGCTCGTCGGATCGTCCGCCGCCGAAAATAACCGCCCAGCGGGCCATCGAGGCCAGAATACCGATGGCTCCGGCAAGAGTGGCGGCGATGGTCTGAATCAGCATATCGCGGTTGACGACATGAGCGATTTCATGCCCGATAACCCCTTCGAGTTCGCGGTCGTCGAGCATTTCCAGAAGTCCTTCGGTAGCGGCCACCGCGGCGTGTTCGGTGTTTCGCCCCGTCGCGAAGGCGTTGGGAGCCTTAGTCGGAACGATGTAAACTTTCGGCATCGGGATCATCGCTTTCTGGGAAACGTGGCGAACGATGCTGTACAGCCGGCGATGGTCGCTTTCGGTTATTTGCCGGGCGCGGTACATTTTCAGGATTATCTTATCCGAGAACCAATAGGATACAAAATTCATGACCGCGGCCAATCCAAATGCCGCAATCATGCCGTTTTGACCGCCTAAGGCAAAGCCTACGGCCATAAACAGCATGGTCATCAACAGAAGGAGAAAACCGACTTTAATCGTATTCATACTTACTTACATCCCTCAAAAAAACATTGGTCGTTAAACCGGGTTAATCTTTTTATCTCCAAGTTTAACGCCTGAAGGTCCCCAAAAGTTTTGGAAATCGGATTGAATCGGTCAAAATCGAACCGGATTCATATCAGCGCGACGGGCGTTTCTTTTTGTCCCGTCCCCACCATTCATCCTCTTCTTTCTCTTGCGGTTCCTTTTCCGGTTCCGAAATTTCCGGCCTTTCAGTTGATTCCACGCGTGGTTGGGAAATGTCGCGAGCCGGTTCTTCTGTTACCGGTTCCTCCGGAGCCGAATCTTTTTCTTCCGGGAAAGGGATATATTCAAGTGATGTTTCGGATTTTTCGGTCACTTCCTTTTTCTCACCGAAGAAGTCGAATTTGGGGAGTTCACCGAAAAACTCATCGCCCGACTTTTTGGTTTCGGTAATGGTCTCTTCGTCGAGGTTGACCTTCGAGGTCGATTCGGCCTGAGTATCGGTCCGTTCGGTAGTCTCTTTTTCTTCCAATTCGTTCAAATGACGACGGACTCTCGAAAGCTCTTTTTCCACGGTCGATGCCGGGAGGGCAACTCCGGTATCCAAATCCGGCTTTTTCCTGTCGGGGCGATCCGGGCGGGAGAATTTTTTCCGATCCGGTTTTCCCCGGTCGCGGTCCGGCCGGGTATCGGGGCGCTGGTCGGGGCGTTGCCAGCGCTCGTTTCGTTCCGGGCGCGGGCTCTTGTGGCGTTCGTCTTTCGGTCCCCGGCGATCATCGCGGCGCGGCGGGCGATCGGGACGCTGCCCGGGACGGTCTTCACGCTGGACAGGACGCTCATCGCGCTGGACAGGCCGCTCCTCACGCTGAGCCGGCTGCTCTTCGCGCCTTACCGGACGTTCCGGGCGCTGTGTCTGTCTTTCCCTGCGTTTTTCGCTGTAATCACGACGGCGTTGATCGCGGGCGAATTGCGCGGTGCGGTATTCACCTTTTATTTCGGCGGTTTCGCCGATAACGGCGGCGCCGACCGCATCTCCCCAGACGTTTACCGTAGTGCGGCAACGGTCGAGGAACCAGTCAATGGCGAGGATAAAGCCGATCCCCTCCAGCGGCAGACCAACTGCACTCAGGACCAAAACCATGGTCACCAGTCCCGCCTGCGGGATAGCGGCGGCTCCGATTGAAGCCAGCGTCGCAGTCAGGAAAATAATTACCTGCGCTCCAATGGAAAGCGGGAATCCGATCGCCTGGGCGATGAAGATCGCCGCGACCGCTTCGTACAAAGCGGTGCCGTCCATGTTGATGGTCGCTCCGAGCGGGAGGACGAAGGATCCCGCTTTGGGGTTGACTTTGTTCTTGTCGGTGACGCATTCCATGGTTACCGGGAGCGTGGCCGAGGAAGAGGCCGTGGTAAAAGCGGTAGTCAGGGCCTGCCCCATGTTGATGAAATACGCGAAGGGATCTTTCTTCCCCATGAATTTCAAAATCAACGGCAGGATAATCGCGCCATGAATGATAAGCCCGATAATCACGGTCAGTCCGTACAGCCCGAGTCCCGATACGACCTCTTCGAGGGTATCCCGTTTTTGCGCCACGATGCCGCCGATGATTCCCAGAATACCGATCGGGGCGAAATAAATGATGATGATGACAATCTTCATGATTGCCGCATTGAGTCCTTCGAAGAAGGAAATTACGGTCCGTCCCCTTTTACCGATAGCGGTGAGGACCCCTCCGAATAAGAGTGAAAAGATAATCAGCGGAAGCACCGCGTTTTCGGCCGCGGCCGCGAATATGTTGGAGGGGACCAGACTTATTATGAAGTCCGCAAAATTCGCGGGGGCCGCTGTTTTAACGAAATCGGGGACTTCGCCGCCGATTCCTCCGATGCCCTTGCCCGGCTGAATGATATTCACGAGGATGATCCCGATGAGGACCGCAAAGCCGGTGGTCGCAAGGTAGTACAGGATGGTCTTGGCGCTGGTTCGCCCGAGCCTGCGGACGTCTCCCAATGAGGCTACTCCGACAATCATGGAGGCCACGATGAGCGGGACGACGATCATCTGCAGGGCGTTGAGGAATATCGTGCCGAGGAATTCCAGCTCGATGAAAATATGCGGGAAATAATAACCGCCAAGGGCGCCGATTGCGGCACCGAGGACCATTCCGATTAGAATAATGTTGCCAGTTCTGTTCTCCATCTCTCCAGCCTAATAATTGTTTAAAGATTTATAAGATACTATATACTCGTTCCCATCGCAACCCTTTTCGCGCAAGGCCTTATCTATTTTGTTAAAATTCAACGAGTTAGAAGAAGTAGAAAAATCCGGCTGGAAACTTAAGACTTGCTTCACCGGGGGCGTTTCGCCATATTGCGGCCATGATGGAACCTAATCACGAATATTTCATGGAACTGGCTTTTCGCGAGGCGCAGGCGGCGTTCGAGGAAACCGAAGTCCCGATCGGAGCGGTGGTGGTGATAAACGGACAGGTTTACGGCCGGGGACACAACCGGACCGAGGCGCTCAAGGATGCCACCGCGCACGCCGAGATGATCGCGATAACTTCGGCAACCGAGAAACTGGGAGACTGGCGGCTGGAGGATGCCGTGCTGTACTGCACGATCGAACCGTGCGCCATGTGCGCCGGAGCGGCGGTGCTGTCGCGGATTAAGACTATCGTCTACGGAGCCAAAGACCCCCGGTTCGGAGCCTGCGGGTCGCTTTTTGATATCCCAACCGATATCCGCCTGAACCATAGAATTGAAATCATACCGGGAGTGATGGAGCAGGAAGCGATCGACCTGATGCAGTTGTTCTTCCGGCAGGTCCGGGCGAACAAGGAGAAGATAAATTGAGTAAGTACGATGTCGATATTAACCGGGCGCTGGTGAAGCCGATCTATATCGGCCTGGCCATGAATGTCTTTTTCCCTTCGGTGGTGGCCCTGGTGGTCTATTTCATCGAAAGCGAAGGGGGGAAGATCGCTCCGGCCGCCTATCCCAACGATCTGTTGCTCTGGGCGCTGGCCGGGCTGGCCGTGATGGACGGCGCCGTCGCGATATTTTTCAAGCAGAGACGCTTTTTCGTTCCGATGATCCGGTCCAAGGAGAGTTTCGCCGAGGATTTCTACGCCGGGGTGACTTCGTCGTCGATTTTGGTGTTCGCACTCTGCGCCGCCATTGCGGTGTATGGAGTGGTGGCTTACTTTTTGAGCCGAACTTTCGACTACCTGCTGTTTTTCATTCTGCTGTCGTTTATAGCCTTCCAGATTGTGCGGCCCCGGGCGGGATTTTTGAAGAAGGTGCTGGAGGCTCAAGAGGGGCATGTCGAGGCGGGGCGGTTTTTAGGGCGGCCTTGAGGCAAAAAAGGGGCTTTACAAGCGGCGGGAATTTGTTTTATTAGGGTTCGACATTTCTATATCGAGATAGCTGACGGAGAGGTGCCGGAGCGGTTGAACGGGACGGTCTCGAAAACCGTTGAGCCTTTACGGGCTCCCAGGGTTCGAATCCCTGCCTCTCCGCCATAAAAAGCGAATCGAAAATCGAGATTCGAGATTTAATCAAATCTCTGCCAGCAAATACAATTAACTGATGGAAAGTCGCTTATTTCCTCTGAGTATATTGTAT
>Ga0105099_10000242_pt1 | contig 37164 bp, 31 predicted proteins | sample PPLLak3cmMay2015_2_FD_79138 | JGI IMG/M metagenome (GOLD analysis project Ga0105099, IMG submission 79138) | Freshwater sediment microbial communities from Prairie Pothole Lake near Jamestown, North Dakota, USA - PPLs Lake P8 Core (1) Depth... | ecosystem: Environmental > Aquatic > Freshwater >... | reverse complement strand
TCGTCCTCGTCCTCGTCCTCGAAAACAAATTGAATTTTAATCGTCGAGGACGACGGACGAGAACGAAGGACGAGGACGATTAAAAATTATATTTCCCCCCATAAAGGGGACGTTGCGGCTTTGCCGGCTTGGTTGTTGAAAATAAAATATAATCCCCAAAATCAGCAAGGATTATAAAATACGTTTTTATTGGTAAAAAAAATTGTTTTTTCTGCTTGAGCCTGTTTAAAGAAGGAACGTATTGCCTGAATTGAAGGCCGCGCTCAAAAATTATGATTGATCACCAGTATACTGCCTCTCGACAGCCTCCATTCTCTCTCTTTCTTCTTCCGTCTCATGATCGAACCCTGCTAAATGAATGAATCCGTGAACCAAAAGCCTTCCCAGCTCTTTAGTATAGGTGGATTTATAACGACGCGCCTGTACTGCTGCGCGTTCCAGGGATATATAGATCTCTCCTGAAAAGTCGGGTTCGTTAAACGGAAAGGAGAGCACGTCGGTCGGCCTGTTTTTGTTGCGGTGTTTTCTGTTCAGCCGTTGTATGACGGAATCGGAACACAGGATAATGTTTACCTCTTTTCCGGCCAGTTTTTTTTCTTTTTTATACAACGTTTTGACAATGCTATTCAGCGAGGCGCGGGGAAAGGGGAGTGATTTGTATGTGTGGAAAAAAACAGCGCAGGGATGTTTATTACTTTTATGCATGGTGAAGGTTGCTCCTTTCTTGTGCATTAGTATATATATAAACGGTGGGGAAAATCAAGCAATACGGCATTTATTACCTGTTTCATATATGGAAGAGAGTCTGCTTTCAGCCCTATGCCTTGTAATCGGGTACGGGCGCACTACAACAGCCGTGAGGCCGTTGCAATATTCGAATGTATTCCGTCGCTGAAATTATTTAAAATGATTGACTTCGATTTTTCCACATGGTACAATTTTTTTTGATTATTCCCTGAAAACGGGCCGGTCATTCTTTGGTTGCATTATTAATACTAGGTGAGAAAAATCAGTAACTTATTGGGGGCCTTTATGCTGGTAAGGCGCGTGGAACTGATCGTTGCGGTATTTTGGGCGCTTTTTTTGTCTGCCGGAGATGGTTCTACTCAGGAGAGCGGCCGGAAATGCTGGATAAAAAGCATTGTCGGCGACGTAAAGATACAACGGAACAAATCCCCGAAATGGATAGAGGCCAGGCCCAACATGCCGGTCAAAGAGAATGACGCGGTGCGCACTTTTGTCGAATCCGAAGCGGTCATTCAAACCTCCGAAGGCAGTGTCATTACCCTCAAAGAGAACACCACGCTTGAGCTCTCCGCTTTTTCGGAGGCCGCGGGCGGAGCGACAAGCACGGGCGTCAGGATGCTCAACGGCGACCTTGTTGCGAATGTCAAGAAACTCATGGGTCAGAAATCCAAATTCGAGTTTGAGACGCCCACGGCAGTCGCCGCAATCAGGGGAACAAAGCTCGGCATAAATGTGGATAATGAAAAAACCGACATAAAGGTGTATGAGGGAAAAGTATTTGTTAAACCGAAAGGCGGGAGCAGGGAGACGGAGCTGAAGGAAAACGAAATGACTTCGATTAAAAAAGGGCAGAAGGACGTGATTGTCGAAGACCTGAAGAAAAAAGATGAAGAGACGCGGGGCGTCCATGAAGAGGACACAACGAAGGAGGAGATACGCGACACGGTCAGGGAAGAAGACACGACGGCGTCAGCGGATACGGTTAAAACTCCCGAGGTGGCGATTGAGTTGAAGATAAGTTCTCCGGAGAACGGGCAGGTTATCAAACCCGGCGCCCAGATTGTTGTCATGGGAAAGGTGAGCCCGGCCGGGGCGGCGGTGAAGGTGCAGGGTATCGGTGTGAGCGTCTCTTCCTCCGGTGATTTCAAATATGTGATTGCCAGGGGACCGCTGGATGAAGGACAGCATTCTATCGATATCGAGGCTTCATATAAAGATGATTCGAAGACGGCCACACGCTACGTGGTTGTAAAAGCGGTTCAGGCGGAACTCAAGCTCGTGATTAATGAACCGGTCAACGGCCTTGTTATCACAAAACCGCTGATCCGCGTATCCGGTATCGTTACGCCGGGGGCAGAAGTGGTGATTTCGGGAATGAGCGTACCGGTCGCTTCCAACGGTACTTTTTCGAAGGATATTCCGATACCTGACGAGGAGGGGCAGATAGCGGTTGAGATTGAGGCAACGTATAACCAGCAGACTAAATCTGAAACACGGACCGTCACGTATAAGGCTCCGGAAGAGGAGATTGTGATACTGGTGCAGCTGCCTGTTGATAATCAGGTTGTTTGCGACAAGCGATTGGCGGTCAAAGGCATGGTCAGGCCGGTAAGCATGACCGAGATAACGATTAACGGCGCAACGGTTCCGGTGCGCAGCGGGCTCTTTTCTGATTTTGTTATTATTGCCGATGATCAGGGGGATCAGGAGATCGAGTTTGAAGTAACGAAAGACGCCAGGTCAAAAACCGTTAAAAAAATCGTGAAGTTTGATCCGGGGGGCCAGTTTTGTAACAAGGACGTCCCAACCATTCAGCCGGGCTATCTGCCGCCGTTCTCCAAGATTCAACGGCTGGCGTTTATTGTGTATGACAAGACGTTGCAGGACGAGATCACCTTGTTCACCGAGACGGACGGCATGAAGGAGCAGTTTACCGGCGCCCCGGGCACCAGTTTTTACCTGGAGCTCGAAGAAGGCGTACATACGTATACGGTGTACGCAAAGGACCTGGCCGGCAACCTTTCCGCCAAAGTCGGCGGTATTGTCAAATATCTGGTCAGAGAACCGATGATCAGGCTCCAGAACCCTTCCGGAGCATACCATCTGCTGCATATACCGCCTTCGAATCCGGGCGGGACATTCAGGCCGGAATTTACCGTTGAATTTACCGTAGAGAACCTTCCCGACGATAACCCGAAGCTGCTCAAGGAGATAAGGGTTGTCAACAAGACGTCCGGAGATAGCGAGTCCATGAAGAATTTTACCACGTATATTGATTTTGATTTTGATATAGAATTAAAACTGAAAACCAGGAACATGATTACCATAGAGGTCAGGGATGTCAATGACCGTATTATGACGAAGGATATCGTTATTGAAGTACGTTAGAACCTTAGAAATAATTTTCTGACATTTTTCACCCTGAAGGGTACTTCGAGGCAGAAAATTATTTCGTGAAGGTTCTTATCCAGCTTGTCTGGGTTAGTCTGCCGGGATTATAGTTCCGGGGTTTAAAACGAATCTCTTGTTGAGAGAGGAGATCACGCGGTGATAAAAAAGATACTGTTCGTTGTCGCAAGCGTAGTGTTGCCGTTGAGTGCTCAGGTAACCGATGAGTGGGAAGCGGCGGAACCCGAGGTAACCGGTGTAGATTCGGTGCAAACCGGGAATCAGCAGCCGCAAGAGCAGATGCAAAGCCAGACCGGGGAGACCGGCGTTGATCTGAACGCTCCGGTCGCAGACCAGCCGGCCCCTCCCGCAAAGCAAAAAAGCGTTGCAGTCCAGGACGGCGGCTACTCTCCGGAAGCGGCAACCGCTGTTGTCATTCCCGGCGGCGTGCTGTTTGGCGAATTTGCAAAAGAGGACGGCCCGTTTCTTATCGAAAACAGTATCATCGTTCCCTCGGGACAGACGCTGGAGTTCAAGCCGGGCAGCGTAATATATATGGGCGGGAAATATTCGACCATAACCGTGTTCGGCCAGATTATCGCCAAAGGTACGGCAGCCGAACCCATTTTGTTCAAATCGGCAAACAAGGATCCAAAGCCCTGGGATTGGGACCGTATCTATTGCCGGAGCAGAAACCGTTCCCTGTTTGAGTTTTGCTTCATTAAAAATTCAAACTATGGCATATTTGTCGAGAACGGCTCGGTAGGCATTAACAATTGTACGTTCGAGCAGAACTCTCTGCATGGATGTGTGGTGAAAAATTCGGATGTGACGCTCTCCAATTCGCTTTTTGATAAGGGACATGTGCTCGCTCTCTTCTGCCAGGCCGGTGCGAACGTGTATGCGGACAGCCTTGTTATCCGCAACAATATCACGGGCATTGCGTTCGAGGACCAATCCTATTTCAAAATGGAGCGGGGCGTTATCAGGGGCAATACGAACGGCGTAGCATTGCGTAAAGGAGCTTCGGTGAATTTCGTCGCCGCGGATATCAGCAGAAACAGGATCGGCGTGGTGAGCGAAGAGGATATAAACAAGCGGGTGCGCGAGATGGTGTATGAAAACAACCTTGATGTAAAAATCGTGACTTCGCAGGAGATGGTATCGGTGCTGAAGCCTCCGGAGGAGGTGAAATCCATTGCGCTGCCGGCGACTAAAACGGATATTCAGATGAGCGCCAATTTCAAACCGGGATTTTCCGCGCTCAAAGCGCCGCGCGAAGCAACGACCAGTTTTATCGGGAATGTGAGCCTGGGGTTTAAATATTTCGCGCCGGAGTCGCACCGCCACCCCTATGATTCCGTCGTGGCTGGTATCACCGAAAATATCGGTGCGACTGATACGACCTATGATACTTCCTATTCTAATGCACGATATTACCAGAACAAATATCCCGGTGAAAAGAGTTCCCCGTTTCAGCCCGAATTCATCATATTTGCGCAGGGAAAGCGGGGGCTGCTCGACGTTAATTTCAATACTGACATGATCGTTAACGACTGGTATGAATACAACGTAAAAGCGAATATGTTTACGCTCTCGACAAATTATGCGGATCAGCATTTTATACTGGGAGATTATTATGAAAATATCTCTGAGACTTCGATTTCAGGAAGAAAGATGCGGGGTATACGATATTCCGGTGAATTTCTACCTATGGGCAGAGGCACCAAACGCATGGAGTTCAAGCTTGCAGCGGGGGAGACCGAGAGGAAAAAGGATCTTGGCGATCACGAGGTCGAGTTGTTCAGCGACACGGTAGACACCGGCGCGTCGATCCGCCAGCAGTTAACCTATGTGGCGAACCTTGCATTCAAGCCCGTGCACAACGTCACCGTTTCAGCGCGAGGGCTGATTTCGCACGATCAGAATGAAAACCCGCTGTTCAGCCAGACTATAGAGGATACCGCAGTGCCGAATCCCGTTTCTGCGTCAACAGGCTGCCTGGATGCCAACATCCAGTTGTTTGACGGGAAAATGGAGATCAATGCGGAATTGGATATGGGAGCGCATGATACCGTTGATACGAATGACTGGAATGAGATTGCCTGGTATAAGCCGCGGATACCCAATGCGCTAAAGCGGGTATTCGGGGTTATACGTCCGGACAGCAATAATTATGCGTTTTTACTGGATGTACAGGGAGCTATAAAGGAGTATGATGTAAGCGCCTCGTATATGGAGGTGGCGCAGCACTATTTTTCTGCGGGTAATCCGTATCTGGAGCCTGACAGGCGTTTGGTTACCTTTGGAGCTGACCGGCAGTTTACGGAAAATTTTATTGCACTACTCGGGTATGAATACGAGCAGACGTCGGTCTCCTATAATTCGGATGACAATAAAAACGAGTCCTCGACATTTTACAATACCATTTCAGGCGCTGCAGAGTACTCTTTTGGCGAGGAAAAGCCGGGGTTTGCTGCGGATTATGAGATGAAATTTCAGCATAAGTCGGATGACGGCTCTGTGTATGTCATCGACTCGACCGGCGATACGGTGCCGGTTTTACAGGCATATACGTTCAATGAAATCGATCATACGGCAGGAATCGAGTATAAACAGCGGTTCAGCAATGGCATTGACTACAGTATCAAATATATGGTCAGAAGAAAAAATGATTTTTCCGAATATAATGATGTGTACGCACAGGATAAAGAAGACAGCTGGGAGAATGGCGTCAGAGCCCGTCTGAATTTCAGAATAAAGCAATTACTGCGGAACAAGATCTCGCTTAAGGTTAAATATAAGACCGAAGTTGAAGATGATATGAACAGGTTCGACATTAAAATCACCGATGACATGAGAATAACTGTTATTCCAAGAAAGTTAACGCTTACGCTCAAAGGCGAGTATCGCAATCAGCTTGAACGCGCCGACGACCTGCCTTCCGACGGGATTCGCCTGAATCAAAAGACAATCCAGATTGAAGCAAAATACGCCATTACCTCCAAGCTTGCCGCAACCGCTATGGGCAAATATGAGGATTACTATGACGAGGCCGAAAGCTCGTCTGAAAATTATTCCATAAAAGTTGGCGGTCTTCTTCTGACCTATTTATTTTAGTTGTATGAAACAGGCGTACAGTACGTATCGGAAAAAAGCGCGGGGTTTCGCGCTTTTTTTATATCTCCCGTTTTTCATGCTGTTCTATCTTTGTCCCTCCGAAGGCATGATACTCATACCCATGGATGAGACGCAGACCGATCATCTCAAGGCCTATGGCGTCGTGTATAACGCGTTAAAGGCCGGTGTCAAATCGTACTGGCTGCTCAATTACCGCGGTGGTTCGTTTGCCATAGACGACTCCAGGGAGGTTGAATTACGCGCCGGCAGGTACGGCGTTTTCATCGAGCGTATGACGAATGCCGGTTTTGCAGGGATACTGGAGGTTATCGAGAATAACAACATGGAAAAGGTAACGCTTGAAAAGTCGCCGAAGATTGCCGTATATATTCCACCGGGCGCCCTGCCGTGGGACGATGCGGTTACGCTTGCGCTTACGTATGCTGATATTCCCTATGATACGGTGTATGACCGGGAGGTGGTGGCAGGCAAGCTTTCCGATTATGACTGGCTGCACCTGCACCATGAGGATTTTACGGGGCAATACAGCAAATTTTACAACGCCTTCAGGAGTGCGCAATGGTATCAGCGACAGAAGATGGAGCTTGAGAAGCTGGCAAAGAGTCTTGGATTCAAGAAGGTCACCGAGTGTAAAAAAGCGGTCGCGCTTGCAATAAAGGAATACGTGGAAAACGGCGGATTCCTCTTTGCCATGTGCAGCGCCACCAACACCCTTGATATTACGCTTGCAAGCCTGGGCACGGATATTGCCGAAGCGCCTTTTGACGGCGACGGCGTGGACCCGAATTACCGGGCGAAGCTCAATTTCTCGAATTGTTTCGCGTTTGAGAATTTTACCATCGAGACCAGCGCAATGGCATCATATTTTGATAATATCGACGTGAATATGGTTAATACGCCGCTGCGCAAGCCGGCGCTGGATTTTCAGCTTTTCTCGTTCAGCGCAAAGCTTGATCCGGTTCCCACCATGCTGACGCAGGACCATACCTCGGTGATACAAGGGTATTTCGGCCTCTGCACATCGTTTAACAAAGATGTCATAAAGAAAAGCGTGACGGTGCTGGGATTTGTCCCCGGAACCATCTGCGTCAACTACCTTCATGGCGTAAAAGGCAAGGGCATGTTCGCCTATCTTGGCGGGCATGACCCCGAGGATTATGCGCATCTGGTGGGGGATAAGCATACGATGCTTGAGCTGCATAAGAACTCGCCGGGATACCGCCTTATACTGAACAATGTCCTGTTTCCGGCTGCAGAGAAGAAAGAAAAAAAGACATGAGATTCGAGTCCGACAGAAAGGCGATAGTGTCCTGGTGCCTCTACGATTGGGCCAATTCCGCTTTCGCTCTCACGGTGATGGCCGCCTTTTTCCCCGCATTTTTTACAAAATACTGGTGTTCCGGCGCCGATACCGCGATTATCACCTTTCGTCTGGGTATGGGCAATACCGTCGCAGGGCTGATCGTTGCCGTGCTTTCTCCGGTACTGGGCGCCATTGCCGGCGCAGGCAGGGCAAAAAAAAAGTTTCTTTTCATGTTTATCTGCCTTGGAGTCGTGATGACCAGCGGGCTGTTTTTCGTAGCGCAGGGACAATGGCTGTTTGCCCTTACCACCTATATATTCGCCCGCATGGGTTTCTCGCTCGCGAATCTTTTTTATGACGCGTTTATCATTGACGTCGCACTGCCCCGCGAGCGCGATGTCGTCTCTTCGCTGGGGTATGGCCTGGGATACCTGGGGTGCGGGATTCTGTTTGGCCTGAATATCCTTATGTACAACAAACCTTCGTTGTTCGGGTTGAAGGACGGCGTGGAAGCCATACGGATATCTTTTCTATCGGCAGCGGCGTGGTGGCTGATTTTTTCTTTTCCGGTACTGTTTTTTGTTCGTGAAAAACGGCAGGTTGGCAGAGAGAGTATTGGTACCGTGGTTAAAACCGGGCTTGGTAAATTACGGGCAATGGCGGCAGATGTTTCGAAAGACAGAAATATGCTGTTTTTTATTCTTGCATACTGGTTTTACATCGACGGCGTTGATACGGTTGTTATAATGGCCAAGAACTTTGGGTTGTCTATCGGGCTGCCGATGGGGGTTCTGATGATTGCGCTGCTGTGCGTACAGTTTGTCGCGTTTCCCTGCGCGGTCGCCTTCGGTTTTCTTGCGCGGCGCATCGGCGCTAAAACTATTATCCTTATATGCATTGTGATGTATATCCTGATCACCGTCGGAGGAGCCTGGGTGCTGAAGACCGGGACCCATTTTATTATTTTTGCCTGCCTGACCGGTACGGCGCAGGGGGCTATCCAGGCATTAAGCAGGTCGCTGTATTCAAGGATGATACCGCAGGACCGCGAAGGTGAATATTTCGGTTTATACAACACCGTCGGTAAATTTGCGGTGATTCTTGGCCCTGCGATTGTTGCGGTGGCAAATATCGGCGCGTATCATTTCGGGTTAAGGGGCGCTGTAGCGTCACGCTGCGGTATTTCGGCCCTGGCGGTACTATTTTTCGTTGGAGGGCTGCTTCTGCTCAAAGTAAAGACGAACGGCATCACGCCCTGCACCCCTCTCCGGCAGGGCGAGGGGGTATGACACTAAAGAAGAGACGCTATAGTACTGTTGTCAACTTCCTTCGTGTGATTCCTCGTCTCTTCGGCTCTTTCACTGGAGTTGTTGCATAATCAGGTTAGGACGAAAATTTAAAATAAATTTTCGTCCTCGTCCTCGAAAATCCAATCATTTCAGGCTATCGAGGACGAGGACGATTTGTCAATACTTCCATGAAAACGAATTATGCAACAACTCTACTGAAAATACCGCAGAACATCATACGTTTTTCTGAACTTCCATACCGGCGAGCCCTTCGCAAAATGAGGCATAACCAGGCTTCGCAAGCGTGCGTTGGAGAAATGGTGTTTATATTCTGTTTTTTCTATGATATCATCGAGAGTGTCGAAAGCATAAACGCCGGCTGCCGGTATAATCGGATGAACCGCTTTTGCATGTCCTCGATAGGCTACTGCCGCCGTATAACCGCATTCGAGCGCGATATTCCAGATTCGCGTGTTCCAGCTTCCAAAGGGGAAAGAGAGGGATGTGACCGGTTTTGAAATGATATCTTCAAGTATTTTTTTTGATTCGGAGAGTTCGGTTTTAACCTCGTTATCGTCGATCAGCGCAAGGTCCGGGTGAGTCAGGGTATGGCTGCCGATTTCATGCCCGGAGTCTGCGACGAGGCGCAGCTGTTCTTTGGAGAGCTGTTTATACGGGGCGTATACATCCCAGGAAGAGACGGAGTCAATATAGCCTGCAACAGGGAAGAGAGCTGCTGTATACCCGTATCTGTTCAGCAGGGGGAGCGCATGGGAAAAGAAGTTTTCAAATCCGTCATCAAACACCAGAGATATACGGAGTGCCTGATTGTTCATTGTCTGTTTGTTGTGGCAGGCAAGATCCCTGATGGTTATGGTTGTATACTTGTTCTGTTTCAGGTAGGAAAGGAGTTGCCCGAAGGTCGGGGCCAGAATGTGAGACTGGTCCAAAGTGCGCCGCTGTGTAACGGAATGAAACAGGAGGGTGGCGTGATGGCGCCTGTTCCGGGTGCCGGTAATAATGAGTGCGGCAATGCCGGTAACCAGAGGAATGGCTATTATAAAGAGCAGTATGTATAAGAAAATAGTGTTCATGGCGCCGTTTTATGATGTATGTTTTTATAGTAAAATAAATAAACGCCTGGTGAGTAACTTCATATAATTAACGTGGTGGAGTATGAACGACAACGGCATGGTTCCCTGCGCCCATTGCGGTGAAATGATTAACAAGCGCGCCCGCGCCTGCCCTTATTGCGGCTCGGATGAGCGGACCGGATGGTCTGATCAAACGTATCTTGACACTATTGATCTTAAGGATGATTTTGACTACGATTCCGCTCTGGAAAATGAGTTTTCAGGCGGGAAGAAGAGCGTGGCCTGGTGGAAATCGTGGACAGTAATTACCGGTGCGGTCATACTGCTGATTTTCCTGATACTGATTTTGGTGCAGATATAGGACGATCTGCTGAAATTACCGTGAAACCTGCGGGCTTGGAGAAACGTCGAGGTTCAGCTCCGGGTCCGAATCAACGCAGCTATAGATATTCGTGAGTTGCATCACCAGTTTTGGGGAAAATTCTTCGAACACAAGCTTGATTTTGTCGATGGTTGTCCTCTTGTCGAAGATACAAGCCAGTATCGAGTTATTGTCTACCTGGCACACATAGATATGCTTGTTTTCTCCTTCCTGCAGCATTGAGTTGAACTCGTTCTCGTTCAGCAGGTTGGCAATCGAACAGCTTGATGCGAAGTTACCCGAGACCAGAGCGGCAAGAGAGGTTTTGTCATAATCCGATGTTTCGGATTGTGAGGTAATCAATCTTCCCGATTTGTTGATAATGAGCGCACAGTCGACACGGGCCTTATCGACCAGTCGTGTCATCAGCAGGTTTAGTTGCCGGACATCTTCTTTTCTGAGAATTAAATCTTTTTCCATGCAGCGTATGAAAGAGTTGTTGTTTTCCCTGGTTTATGTTCCGCTATTCTTCGTTCTCACGTTTGAATAGTTTGGAGAAAAACGATTTCTTGGTTTTTTCAGGCTCCGGACGTTTGTCTTTTCTCCACGCATTGTCAGTATCTATCGACGTGAAAGTCATTGGTTTTTTTCTTTCCGATTTATAGATGGTTTCTTCGGAACGGGGTCGTATGCCCGGCGCCTCTTCAGACCGTTCCGGTCTCTGAACCTGGGGATAGGCCGGATACTGTTCTTCAGGCTGCCGCGGCCTGGGATAATTCTGAGAACGCATCTGCTGCAGATCAATGACATGTTCATCCATATCGGATTCCTGCATAATTGGCTGCTGTGGCAGGGGTTGTTTCTGCACCGGCGGCGGCGCCATCTCTTTATGAATTGGCGTCGGACTCATTTTTTCATGATAGCGCTGAATTTCCATGTCGAGTTCCGATTTATTCTCGGCAGCGGCGGAGTAAACTCTTTCGGGCTGGGCCGGCTGTGTTCGCGGAGGATAGGTGTATTGTGGCTGTGGCTGCTGCTGCTGCGGTCTGGGCGGTATCGGAGGCTCCTTGTACACAGGTTCCTCTGGTGCCGCAGCGGGGCGGGTATAGAAAACCCGCTGTACTGGTTCCGGTTGAACCGGCTGCTGCACCGGCGGCGGCTGTACCGGCCTGGCAACTTTGGGCGCCTGCGGTTTTGCGGTTGACGTATATTTTTTGCTGAGCTGATCAACAACGACTTTGCCGATTATTTTCAAACTTTCGAATACGCCTTTACCTTTATTTGCGACAGCTTCAGAGTATGGAAGATTGTATTTATTGAACATCCGGTTTAGTTCTTCTATCGGAAGAGCGTCGGGCATGTCGCGCTTGTTGTATTGAATGATGGTGGGGATGTTTTCGCGTTTATAGCCGTACTCCGCAAGGTTGTTTTCCAGGTTTTGAAAGCTTTCAATATTTTCGTTGTACTTTTTTGCTGACGAATCGGCAACAAACGCTATGCCGTCGACGCCGCGCAACACCAGTTTCCGGGTCGCATTATAATATACCTGTCCCGGGACCGTGTATAACTGGAACTTGATGGTGAATCCCTTGATTTTTCCAAGGTCAAGAGGCAGAAAGTCAAAGAAAAGGGTTCGGTCGGTCTCTGTTGCAAGGGAGACCATATCCGTTCTTGTTTCCGTCGGTATTTTCCGGTGGATAATCTGAAGATTGGTGGTCTTGCCGCTCAGCGCCGGTCCGTAATACACTATTTTGACGCTGATTTCCTTTGCTGCATAATTAATGGTTGCCATTTATCATCCTTTTCCTTATATTAAATCGCTTTTTTTATAAATTATACTATACCTGCCATAGATACCAGAAAAAAATAATTTTCAGGTTTCCTGAAGAGCAAAACAGAATAACATCGCTCTTGTTATATATTAAATATACAATACAATTTATCGATAATGTATATCCATTTCGTTTAATTATATATCGTTTATTCGACGTTGACCCATTTCATGTCCCGTTTACTCAATATTTTACCGTCAGCGAGCAGATGTGTGTGCAATGGTTTTGCGCCATACTCGCTTTGATAGTGCAGCAATCCTATCGCGACTTTTTGCCGGGCCTTCTCAATTGAGAGTTCTGATCGTTTGTTATCAGCCGCTGTCATGGTTTTTAAAAATACGATGTCTTTTAATAAAACAACAGAAAAAAGGTAGATGCTTGCAATAAAAACCGCGGCAAAACCTGCAGACAGGATAATTTTTGACGCCGGCACCTTATTCGAGTAACTGGATTTTTTTACCGCGGTTCTGATGGTGAGCGACAGGGTGTCTGACAGCGGTATTATTTTTTCATTCTGCAGAAGATCATACAGGGCGCAATATACCTGGTATTCCGATAAAAATGATTCCTGGCAGAGCAATTCCACGGGAGACGTTCCGTCAATAAGCGTATAGACGTATTCGGGCGGATTATTCAGCACAAACAGCGGATCCAGGTTTTTATTAACCGGTACCGACATGTTTTTCCTGACAAAGACCGTATTGCTTTTAATGCAATCGCCCATTCTTTTCGATTCATCCAGACGCCGTGCCGCTTCCATGATGGCGGCGTCCGCAGAGATCGAAAAATTTTCAATCGCAAATGAATCGACGTTTTGGATGGATTCGAACCGGTAGTTGCCCCCCTTCCAGTTGAAAATGCTGCAGGTTATGTCTTCGATTCCCCGGTGAAGAATGCCGGTAAGCTCCTCCTGGTGCAGGTATCCGTTTTCCATGAGCTTGTTTGAGTAGTGGCGGATATTCTCGTGAAACAGGGTATGGAGCTCGGTAATCTCGTTGGCGGGAAATTTTTTTACCTTGACAAGAAAATTGAAAATCATTGACTGCAGATCCTGCCTGCTGGTGCCCGCCGATATGACTTTGCCATACCTGAACACCACAAACCCGTCCAACTCTTCGGAGGATAACAGGAGTCTGCCGCTTTTATTTTCCTGCGAGATAATCTGGAAAATATAGGAAATGTCAAAATCACTTAGATTTCCAGCTAATGACATAGTTGTCCTCGGACGGTTGCAGTTCGGCTATTACGTTTTTTATGAATACAATGGCGCCGGCAAGCGAATAGACGGCCGTGCACATGAAAAGAACGAAAAAGGGCTCACGCACAATGTGGAACGGGTACGACAGATCAAAACGGAGTAGGGAAGCGTAAACGGCGTACACGCAGGACGTGATTATCAGAAGCAGTATGCCCGTGATGCTTCCCCGTTCACTAGTGTAAAGTCTCCCGGCGCCGGGGAAGGCAAAACCGAGGAGAATGCCGGTCAGGTTTGTCAGCCGGTATCGCCGGGCTTTGATTTTTGCCTTAAGCTGCCTTTTTTTCCCTTCGTCGGTTACTCCGTCCGTCGCGACGATGCAGTTTTTACAGAGTTTTTCGATTTTACACTTTTTGCACATCGGATTGCCGCATATTTTACAGAAAAGAATTTTTTCTGATTTCCGGTGAATGCCTGTCATCAGTATCAAGAGCAGCAGGGTCACGGCGGGTGCTGCGAAGATGGCGACAAGCGGAGGGATTCCCCAGGTATGTAACCCCCAGAGCTGTGCGCTGGACCGCCATGTTCCGGTCTGCCCGGGAAAGACGTTAATCCAGAAGTATCCGGGGTTGTAATCCCCCAGGATGGACTGGCGCAGCAGGGGCAGGGAATCCGCGAAATAGACGCGGTTTTTATCGAGGAAGGAATTGAGAAGCGCACCATCCAGCGTTGCCGCTTTTGTTATATGCTCGTTGCCTTCAGGCAGGTTTTTCATGGACAGATTAAGCTGTCCCAGATTAAACCATCCCACCGCATACCGCGGGTAGGTTTCGACGCATCTCTGGTAGTGGAGTTGAGCCACTTTCGGATCTCCTGCGGTATAATAGACGTTTCCGCCAAGCGTAAGCGCTACAGGATCATTAGGTTTTAGCTTCTCAACGTTGATAAGATTGTCGACCGATGAAGCAGCGTCATCTTTTTTAAAGTTAAGGATTGCGGCGCTGAGGTGCAGCAGAAAGTCCGTGTCTGCGCTTTGCAGGTATTCACGAACCTGATTTTCCAGCGCAGGGCTGTATCCTTCACAGAGTGATCGCCGGAAGAGCCCCAGGGGGTTATTTTTCGAAAGGGAGACGCGAAACATCTCGCTGATGCGGGCATCGGCAGGGGAGAGTACCACAAAAACAAGAGCGATGGAGAGAAGCGCTTTTTTCATGGCGTGGATATGCGGCCATATCAAAACAGCGGTAACCATGAAAAAAGGGATAATTCCCAGACAAGAGAGCGATGCGAACATTGCAAGCGTCAGGAAGTACCTGAAATGGAGACCAAGGTTTGAAGGAAAGAGTTCTGTGACCGGATGCAATACGACAGGCATTGCTTCCAGCGAGAGGGTGACGAAGGTTATGATGATGAAAAACAGCACGGCGAACCGCAGCCATCGATAAAAATAGCTAAGCAGGTTGAGCTGCAGAAACCAGGAATTACGTATCATAACGATACATTCTTTACAGGAGCCTAAAAACAGCGCCGGGTGGTTGGGCAGCGACGACCAGCCTTTCATAAAGGTCTGCCATACGGGATACCGCTCAAACCGGGCCGACCATTCAAGATATTTTCTGAAAGCCAGGTTATTGCCGGACACTTTTTTTTCATTGGCAATGTTTAAAAGCTGCTGGGACACTACCGGGGCGGTTTGCGCTCCTGCGATGCAGAGCTGCTTTTCCAGCCGCCAGAGACAGGTGTCGGCCCAATCGCTCTGATCGATATAGCAGAATTCGAAAAAGAGCGACCAGAGCAGGCCGGGGTCGTCGTTCGCGGAGTGTATGGCGTTGATAAAAGCATTGCCCGCCTCATCCGGCGACAGGCGGAGGGTGGCCAGTCCGGATAAAAAATGATACCACGGACTGGCGGTGTTTTTGTATAATTTCAACTGTTCCAGCAGCGATTCGCTGCCGTTTTGTGTCAGGAGAATATTAAATGCGGTTTTATTATGTTTTACCCCGACCTGTTTATAGTAGCTGTCGCGGCTTTTCAGAGCGTTCGCTATTTCCGGCTCCCAGAACAGGGGAACATCATTTGCAGGATAAGCGGTTCGGGAAATTGATAGAACCAGATAAAAAGTAATAACTGCATGTTTTATTTTTATCATGTTCTGATAGAATCAGTTTATAATGAAAGGCAAACGGTATGTACCGAAAGCCTCTGCCATCGTATGGTACTGTAAGTAATATAGTTGTAAAAACGAAAAAAGCAATTGTTTTTTAATGCCGGATGGTTAAACCCTTCAAGCGTCAGAATAAAACGCTATTTCTCGAATTTTTTAACTATTTTACTTAGAGCGGATTTTTTATTCGCTGAATTGTTTCTATGGATAACGTTGGTCTTAACCGCTTTATCCAGAATCGAATAGACGGCTTTCAGGGCTTTTTCCGCCGTTTCCTTGCTCTTTGTTGCGCGCAATTTTTTAATTGCGGTAGTAATACGTGATTTCATCTGGTTGTTACGGATTCTTGCTTTTTCGGAACGGCGGATTACTTTTAAGCAGGACTTGTGATATGGCATTAACTCTCCTTCAAAAAGGTTGAAATGTGAATATTTTAAAATAGAATTTTTATTCTGGGAACTGTATAATATAATCGTTATTTTGATTTTTTGTCAAATCAGACCTGCATTTTCATAAATATATTAAAAAAGATCGCCGTCCTACCAGGGGCAGCGAAACGCCATGATGAGAAACCGGATACTGATTTTTGTCCGGAATCATCAGTTGGTATGCAGCCGTACAAACGTTCACCGGTGATGGATACACGTGATGGAACCAGATAAAATATATTCTGAACTGTGTGGAGCGATTCACATTCATACCCGGTTTTCGGACGGAAGCGTGGATTTTGCGAAACTCACTGCTGCGGCAGGCGCTGTGGGGCTGGATTATGTTATTGTTACCGATCACATGTCGCTTGAAGGGAAAAAAAAACACGGAGAAGGGTATTACGGTAAGGTCCTGGTATTAATAGGATACGAACATAACGACAGTAATGATAAAAATCACTACCTTGCCATTGGAACCGATACGGTCATACAGGAACAGCAGTCGCCCCAGAAATACATTCATTTGATACAAGCGGCCGGCGGTATCGGGTTTTTAGCCCACCCTGCGGAAAAACGACAGTATTTTGAGCGGTATCCGTCATATCCCTGGACGGATTGGGGCGTTGAAGGGTATGACGGCATGGAACTCTGGAATCAAATGTCCGAATGGGTGGAAAACCTTAAAACGTGGGGGAGTTTTATTCGTATCCTGTACCCGCGACGATTTCTGAAATGTATTCCACCGACCCTTTTAAAGAGATGGGACGATTTGAACCGGGATCGTTTTATAAGCGGCATCGGAGGCGTGGACGCGCATACCTTCAAATTTAAATTCGGATGCATTACCTACCGGATATTTCCGATCAAGGTCGAGCTTAAAGGCATACGCACCCACCTGTATGTCCCCTCAGCCGTGCACAAGGGCGACATGAGTGAAGCGAAGGCGGCCTGCCTTGCTGCGCTGAAAAATGGAAACGCTTTTATCAGCAATTATCGCCAGGGAGACGCACGGGGTACGAAGCTGTTCCTGCACAATGGCGACGGCAAAGTGGTTCCTCCGGGTGTCGCCACCCATACAGCGGTATTTCCGGCGGCCATTGCCGTTTCCATTCCCGCGCGGGCGGAGATTCGCCTGGTGAAAAACGGTATCCAGAGGGGCGCAAAGACCGGCATGCGACATTCCTTCGAGATCAGCGAGGAAGGTATTTACAGAATAGAGGTTTTCAAGGGAAACAAGGCGTGGATATACTCGAACCCCTTTCCGCTGGGTCACTACCCCTTCCGGTAATTTTTTTAACTTTGTAATTTTCTATTTTGCTCCTTGAGATTATATTAAAAGGGTACGTGGTGCATTCACGCGTTGATAAACGCAGAAGGGCTGCAGCAAAGCATTTCATGATGAGACTGCTTGTAAAAATTGTCGATTGTTTTTTTCTTTTGCGCGTCCCGCTTCTTGTTCCGGTCTGGACCGTACTCATGGTAGGCTGGATCACGGGCAGCGAAACCTGCGCTATCGGGGGAGGAGTGTTCAACTGCGGCATCGCCGCCGGGCGGGAACGGATGCTCTGGCTGTCGCTCGTCTTCTTCTCCTGTATTGTCTCTTCGATATATGTCATGAATCAGATCGCCGATATCGAGAGCGACCGGATCAACCATAAGCTTTTCATACTTCCGCGCAGGCTCATATCGGTGCGGATGGCCTGGGTGTGCGCGGCAACATGCGCCGTTGCCGGCCTTGCCGGGGCAGCGGTGTTCCTTGATACCGTGATGGTTGCTGTTTTTACCGGGAGCCTGCTGCTGGGAGTGCTGTACAATCAGCCTCCGGTCGCCTTGAAAAACCGTGCGTGGGGCGGCGTGATCGCCAATTTTATCGGCCATGGCGTGGTGACCTTTCTTGTCGGATGGTATGCCGCAGATTTTGCCGCGGGGCTGCATTGGCACTCGGTGCAAAGGGGGCTGCTGGGGTCGCTGACCGCGGGTTTTGCCAATGCGGCCGTATTTCTTACCACGACCATACCCGACGCCGACGGCGATGCATCGACCGGGAAGCGGACGTTCTGTGTGGCCTATGGCGAAAAAAAGACGGCAATTGCAGCTGCAGTTTCGTGCGCCCTGGCCCTGCTTTTTTCATTTACCCTTCAGTATAACTCCTGGGTCATGATCATCCCGTCTGCATTAAGCCTCGTTCTGTTTACCGCGTTTATCATCTCTACCAGGCAGGAGTTCGCCTTTAAAACCTTCCGGTGGCCGGTTTTTATTCTTTCTGTATTTGTCGTCGTCTTTATTCCCCTGTATGGCATGATTATTCTTGTCACCCTTCTGATAAGCAGGGTGTATTACAAGCTGCGTTTCAACTATGATTACCCGACACTCAAAAGCAGATAACACCATTATGAGATTGATCGTACGAGGCATCGATATCCTTTTTTTGGCCCGCCCGATTGTTATAATTCCGGTGTGGGGATTTTCTGTTTTCGGGTACTGGTGCGGCCTATCGGCGGGCAGGGATTTTACCGTGACGCTTTTATGGAGCCGGGAGGCTTTTCTGCATTTTTATGAGATGGCGCTTTTCTCCCTCGCCGTCGGCGCTGTCTATGTTTTAAACCAGATTGCGGACTATGAGGTGGATGCCAGAAACGAAGGGTTTCCGCTGCTCGTTAAGAGCGGTATCGCCAGGACCACGGCATATGGTTATGCGGGTTTTCTGGGATGCATTTCCATCGGCATTCCGCTGGCGGCGCTGAATTATTCACTCGCGATTTTTTCTTTCTGCGCCATTCTGCTTGGAGTCATCTACAGCTTTAAACCGGTGTACCTCTCAGGAAGGATAGGTGGCGATTTTCTTACAAATGCGACAGGATACGGGATTATTGCATTCGCGGTAGGATGGCATTTTGTCCCCGAAAGAAGCATGCTGAGCATGCTGTTTATCAAGGCCGCGGCGCCGTATTTCTTTTTAATGTGCGGAGGGTCCATCGGCTCCACCCTGCCTGATGTTGGTGCGGACAGCGAGCTGGGAAAGAGAACGACAGCGGTGGTTCTGGGGATCAGCCGGGCGCATTACCTGGCAACACTCTTTGTCGTTGCGGGCGCGGCAGCCGCGCTGATTAACCGGGATTTTATTGCGTTGATAATGGCTCTGTGCGCGCTGATCATTGACGTCCTGTATGCAGTCATCCGCACGAAGCGATTAATGGAAGCGACGTATAAAGTCGGCGGCGGTATCGCGATGCTGCTTGCCGGAATACTCTATCCGGTGTTTATACCGTGCGCATTGTTTATTTTTATACTGACATGGCTCTATTTTAGAGTACGCCATAAAATTTCATATCCCTCACTTGTACCGGTAGCCAATGTATCGAATCGTTCGACATAGCACAGCAATCGTTTTGTTCTTTTGCACGGGGGCGTTATATGCCTATACGCTTGCCCCGGGCGTGCAGGGCGCCGGCAACCGCGTGATCGGCATGCTCATCAATTGTGAATACGCAAAAGCCTGCGCGCAGACGGATTCGTTGATTAAAACGGACACCCTGGAACCGGTATACCCCTACCTGCGTATGTGTTCGCTCGGCCTGCGTGACCTTGATTTTGACGAGATAATCGATACGGTCGCGTTTTTAGCAGCCTATCAGAAGACCATTCAGATCATTGATGCGTATGAGAGGGTTTACGGACAGACGTCATACAGCCAGACCATCCTCGGCTTTACCTATGTTTCGCACGCTTCGTTTTATCTGATGCACAACCGGTATTTTGCGGCCATCAAGACCGGACTTGACGGAATACGTATCTTCAGGGACGTGAAACAGGCGGACGGCAGCAACTATGACGCGGATCTGATCCTCGGCCTGTATGCATACGCCAAAGGCGAGCTGCGGAAGCGGCTCTGGATGGTGCTGTTCTGGTATCCCGGAAGCAGGAAAGAGGGCATTGCGCATCTGCAGGACAGCAGGAGTAAAGGGCGGATAGCTTCCGAGGCTGCCGGCATGGCGCTGGTCGACGTCTATGGCATGGAAAAACAGTTCACCAAAGCATATACGCTTCTCGATACGCTGTCGCGTACATACCCGCAGAGCAGGTTTCTGCTGTGGAGCAGGGTAAAACTGCTTGAAGCGCAGAAGGAGTACGTGCGGGCGGCGGAAACCTATGAGCGGCTTGCCGAGTCCTATGCACGGACGGAGTTCGGCGGGTATAATTTTCTCGTAACCAGAAACAGGCAGGCGGCCATGCTGAACAAAGCCGGGCTGAAGAAGGAAGCGAGCGTCGTCGCAAAGAAAACGCTGGCGTGCAGTGAGTGTTCAGCAACACCGCGGCACACGAAAATGTGCAGGGAGATGGAATCGTATGCCGGAGAAAAATAACGTGATCGTGGTTGACCGGCCGGTGTGTGACGAGTGCGGGACCTGCATCAGCGTTTGTCCCCAAAACGCCATTGCGCTGACGGAGTCGCTTGTCATCGACGCCGAAAAATGCATTCTCTGCCGCCGTTGTGTTGATATTTGCCCGTTCGGGGCATTGGCGGAAAACGGAAAAAAAGGAGCGCGCTAGACGGTATGCCGGAAAAAAACCACTTTGACGTTGTTGTGGTGGGCGCAGGGCCTGCGGGCTCCATGGCCGCTCTGCACGCTGTGCGGGGCGGGTGCAGCGTCGCGCTGGTTGAACGAAAGGAGAAGGTCGGGATACCGGTCCGGTGCGGTGAAGCTGTCGGTCTGCGCGGCTTTTCGGCCAGTCTCGCACTGGATGACGCGTGGATTTTAGCGTCGGTTAAAAAAATTCGCATGGTTTCTCCCGGCGGCGTTTCGGTCGACCTGATTAATATCGGGGAAAATTACGTGCTGAATAGAGAAATCATGGACCGGGATCTGGCAGATAGGGCCGTAGCAGCCGGCGCAACATTTTTTGGCGCAACGCCGATTCTTTCCGTCAAAGCGGAGCCGGGCAACAAATATAGAATCAGCGGGCCCGGGGGCGATCTTTACGGATCGTGCGTTATTCTGGCGGACGGTGTTGAGTCACGACTTGCACGCGACGCGGGGTGGGATACCGCGCTTGCGCCGGATGATATCGAGTCATGCGCGTTTTGCAGAGTCACGCATGAATCGATACGCGACGACAGCATAGAGTTCCATGTCGGGCGCAATGTTACGCCCGGAGGTTTTGCCTGGGTTTTTCCGCGGGGCAGTCACACGGCGAATGTAGGGCTCGGCGCTTTGGGCAGTATGTGCACAAGCGGACTGGCGAAAGAGCGGTTGAAGGCTTTCATAGAGAGAAACTACCCCGGCGCAACAATACATACCCTGCATTGCGGGGGAGTCCCGGTCGGCAGGTGGCTCAAGCCGCTGGTCAAAAATGGCGTCATGGTGGCGGGGGATGCAGCCCGCCAGGTCAACAGCCTGAGCGGAGCCGGTATCACCTATGCGTTGTTTGCGGGAAAAGCCGCCGGCGAAACGGTTGCGGAGGCAAAACGGGCGCAGGGAATGGATTGGGCGCATCTGCATGCCTACGAGCGGAAATGGGCCGCCTACTGCGGCAAACAGCAGATGAGATCCTACGCGCTTAAATCTATGCTTTTAAAGAATGATAATGACGCATTTTACGATTCCGTGGCCAGATCGCTGGCGAAGGAGCCGCCGGAAAGACTCACCTATATGCGTGTATTCTTCCGGACGTTCGCGCGGCATCCGCTGATGCTTCTGAAGACGTTTTTTCTCTTCAGGTGACGGTATGCAGCGGCGGGAATATATGAATCGGGCGCAATCTTAATTTTAGGCAAAAAATTCCTTCGTGCTGCTCAGGGAAATCGTAAAAGGAATCGATTTTTTTAAACACAACAGGTAAAAAAATATCGATTACGATTACGAGCACGAAAAAACCTTGATTTCATCAAGAAAAGTCTGCCTATAATTAAGGCCACACCCTATGAATCGATCTGTTTCGCAGGAAGATAATTGCATCTTAAAAAAAATATAGTATATTGATTATTATAAAAAATCCGGCGGACAGGTACTTCCGCACATGCGGATGGTACTCTGCGGGATAGAGTGACTGGTGATATGAGTATTCTGACAAAACTGAAAGATATACCCGGCCTGCCGACCTTGCCCGAAGTAATGCTCAAGGTGCAGGAGTTGATTAAATCGGAAAAAACCGACGCCGGCATGCTTGCCGCTATTATCAAGCAGGACCCCGCGCTCAGTTCGACCATTCTTAAAATCGCCAATTCGTCTTTTTATACCGCAGCCAGCAGGCGGATCACCGCCATTACCGAGGCGATAGCCCGCATCGGATTCAACGAGGTTTTAAAAATCACCCTGGCTATGAGCGTCATCAAACAGTTTCCCAACACCGGCAGCATGATCGGGTACAAGGCTTTCTGGTTTCACAGCCTTACCGCCGCAAACATGACCTCCATTATCGTTGATATGGCTAAAACCCCCGCACTCGAGCAATACCGGCAGGACCTTTTTCTTGCGGGGCTGCTGCATGATATCGGCATACTCGTCTGCGATCAGTTTTTTCATGATGAATTTTCACGAATCATGGACTTCGCACTGCGTGAGGAAAAAACATTTCTTATCGCGGAAAACGTGGTATCGTCAAAAGAGAACCATGCGTTTGTGGGAGGCGCTTTGCTGGAAATATGGAAGCTCGCGCTGCCGGTGATTGTGGCGGTTCGGGACCATCATACGCCGGAAAAGGCTCCCGAGAAGCTGCGGGAGGCAGTCGCGGTCGTTTGCCTGGTCGAATATATACTGTGCAACAGCCTTGGTTCTTTTGAGGGAACCATCGATCATATCGATAAAAGCGTCTGGACCATTACCGGCATAGCGCCGGATCAGATCGAGACGCTTGTCGCACGCGCTGAAGAGGTGGCGGGAAAGACGGATCTGGTTTTATCGATAGATACCGGCTACCGGCCTCCGGTCAGGCGCGGACCGCAGGATCACTCCCTCCTGCCGTCAATCTGATGTTCCGGCGCGTCCGCCGCACCGGTCTGCGGCGCCGCGTTCTTCCTCAGTTTCGGGTTGTTGTTGAATAGCACGACCATTTCGCCCCTCGGCTTTGTCCGCGTAAAGTGCTCGACAAGGGATTGCGGGGTTCCCCGCAGGAACTCTTCGTATATTTTTGTCAATTCCCGCGCGATGACGACCTGCACGTCGCCCAGAACTTCGTGCATCTCTTTCAACACCGCCAGGATGCGGTGCGGCGTTTCATAGAACAGGACAGTCCGTTTTTCGTGCTGGAACCCGGCGAATATTTTTTTTCGTTTCGCGCTGCTGTGGGGCAGAAAATTTTCAAACACGAACCGGTCGGTCGGCAGGCCGCTGGCGACCAGCGCTGCGGTGACCGCGCAAGGCCCCGGAACCGGAACGACCCGTTGCTGTTGTGCAAGCGCCTGCCGGACAAGGTAGAAGGCGGGGTCGGCAATTCCCGGCGTTCCGGCGTCGCTGATAACGGCAACCGAGGCGCCTTCCTGTAATTCCCGTATAATTGCCGGTGTCGCTTTTTCCTTGTTGAAATCGTGATAGGGCCGTAACGGCTTTGAAATCTGGAGATGATTGAGCAATTTTATGGAGACGCGCGTATCTTCGGCATAAATGCAATCAACGGACGAGAGGATGCTTCTGGCACGAACGGTAATATCGTCCAGGTTGCCGATCGGGGTTGATACAATGTAAAGGGTTCCCATCAGTACCCCTCAAGCTTCGCGATGCGAATAATCTTTTCAACTTTCCTGCTGCTGTTTTTCGCCACCAGTTTTGCGTAATAGGTGCCGTTTGCGATGCGGTAGCCCTGATTTTCATTTCTCCGGTTCAGCGTCGTCCCGTCCCAGGCGACCTCCTGATATCCTATCAGTTCGGTGGAGCTTTTCCACGACCAGACCTTTCTGCCGCTTATGGTGTATATGGTCAGGGATACGCTTGTTGCGATATCGGTGAGAAGGAACGGGAACCGCACCAGTTTCCCCGGTTTTGCCGCAAACGGGTTGGGATGGCAGGAGAAAAAGCGTATTTTCAGCTCCTGGCCGGGCCGGTAGGCAAATACCTTTACCGCCCGGTTACCCGCATTATCCTCGGCGATTACCGTAAGCGAGTCCACCTGACTCATTTTCCGGGGATAGGCGGTCAGTATAACCGTTGATCCGTTGTTGCTGCTGACCAGTGACGACTGATATTCGTTTTCGACAGGCTCTCCATTCAGGAGCAGGCGTACGGACGGAAGGGCTATGCCCGATGAATCGGTAATGAATATGTTGAATGGTTTATTCCGCGCTGCATAATCGACAAAGAGTATCTCCTTGCCGGCTACGAAAATACGTATCGCCGGGGGAGTCCTGTCAGCGAGCCTTCCAACCGCATGCGGGCCGTATTCATGGGTCGAATACACGATGATTTTTTTTAGCGTGTCGGCGACGCCCCCTTTTTTATGCCATGTTCCGGTCTGGGTATCGCAGGCAAAAACAGAGGGATAGAGTCCGGTATCGCCGTTGATGGTTGAAAACAGGTTTTCATGCAGAGGGGAGAATATCCAGGCTAAAGAATCCGACGGCGAAAGGTGTGGACGGGAACGTATATAAAAAGAGGATATACTATCCAGAAGAAGCGGGATAAATTCCGATTCGCTGGACAGCGGCTTCTCCTTGGTGATGCTGTCCATGAAGAGAAATACCGTATGCGCTGTCGAAAGGGGTTTGAGGGGGGCCAGCCTGCAGCCTCTTCCAGGCGAGGATAGCGTGTCTGCGGTTTGGGACAGGCGTGCACAGGTCACCCGTATTGTTGCCGATGCGCTGTTGTTGGTATAGAGTATTTCGTCGACTGCCCTGGTCAGGTTGATAACACCGGTCACCTTCAGGACCCCCTGGGTGTCGGGCAGCGAAAAGGCAAAGGAGGTTGTTTTGCCCGGCGCGAGCGAGTCCGTGGAGGAACACTGATACAGCGTATCTGCGGGTGGAGTGCCGTAGCCGAAGAATGTCAGGGTGAAGGGCGGCGCCGCGGCGTTGCCTTTATTCAGCACTTCGCTGCTGATCGAGAGCGAATCGTTGCGCCAGCCGCCTTTCAGCAGGTTTGAGGTGAAGGTCAGGTCGGGCCTGCCTTTCAGCGCGAAGGAGTAAAATCCCGACGCTCCCAGATAGCCGGTTGCGAAAAACTTCAAAACAAGATGTTTGTTAATGTCAAACTGCATGGCAGCAGAGCCGGCGGCAATTCTTTTTTCCGACCGCCATATCCCTGCGGCCGTATCTTTTTTCATCTGGACAAAGCACGAGTCGCTGAAGATAATGCCTGGATCGTAGGGATCGGCGACAGCATAACGGCACTGAACGACCGGCACATAGAACGGGTCGCGGGAATAAATGACGCAGCTGATGCTGATACTGTCGCCCAGAGCCGGATCCGGAGGAGAAATTGCGACGTCGCCAAGTGAAAAAGTGTCTTTGGAAAAGCGGACCCAGCCTTTTACCGCGGCCGAGTCGTTCCACGCATACGCGCGCACAAGGCCGTTTGCGGTCTGGGAGGCAGGCTTTAACATGAACGAATGATCGAAAGAGCCGCCCGCCACGGTTTTAATAGCCTCCGCCCAGACGCTGCTGTTATCGCCAAGCACGCTCATTTTAATACTGCCGGAAGAGACCGGCGACACGGTTCCCGACACGGCAAGCGTGTCGGACATCTGCAGGTCGGGCTCCTTCAGTAAGAGATGCATGGTGTCCGGCGTTATCGTCCAGGGCAGCGCCGGGTCTCCCAGCAGGCTGTACTGGCGGGTGAGCGGTATCGCTTCCGAGGCGTTTTGAACAAGCATCAGCATTTCGGTGACGCTTATAAGTTCACCGAGGCTTTCGAAGGAGCCCTGCACCCCGGCGGTCATAAGGGTCCGGGCCATTTTAATGTCAACAGCGCGTTTGGTGTATGCCGACGCTCCGTAGAATGCGATACAGCCGTCGGCGCTCTGCCGCAGGAACTCCTCGCCCAGGGACCGGTACAAAAAGCTCTCGAAAAAGCCGGTCAGGCAGGTGAAACTGAAAATGACGGGAAGCCTGCCGCCTTTTCCCCATTGACTGTTGTGCAGCTTCTGCAGGTCGCTGTACGAGAAGCTGCTTTCCCAGATCAATCCGCCGCCATGGCCGGTATACATTGCCGCATAGGCGCCGGCGTTGAGATACCCGGCGATTGCGTTTGCGGCGGCGGTTTTGCTCATGTAGTAGGGGGAGTTCGGATTGGCGTCGACCCGGCATGTCGTCAAGGCCGGGCCGATGATGATGCCGGCCAGGTCATTGTTCAGCTTGGTGAAGTCGGCCTCAACACCGCCGATAAGTATGAGGTTATCGTTCCAGTACCCGTAATCAGGGTAGCGCAGGTAGTTGACTGTCTTATTTACCAGCAGGCGCAGTTCATCGACATTCCGGGCGGGAAAACGCCCCACGTGAAGGTCGGGAAAATTATCGTCGCCGGAAACGGCGGCGAAGTAATCATCGTTGGAGGCCGGCCCCCAGTTGGGTATACGGGTCAGGTGCGTCGGGATGATGTTCAGACCGGCATGCGAGAGGTCTTTCTCCATGTCGTGGCACGCGTCACCGCACAGCAGCAGGTACCGCGGAGGGTTTTCGGGGTGTTTTTCGAAAATGTATTTCAGCATCAGGCGTATGCTTTCCGGATTGCGGATACCGTACGAAAAACGGTTATAGATATCCTGCATGTCGACCGTTTCGACCGCAAGGCCCGATTGAGTGTGAAAATCGACGAGCGGAGCAAGAAGCGGGGTGAACTCCTGCGGGCACAGCATCAGATAATCGACGCCCTGCGGAAAATCCCACGCATCCGTAACGGTATCAAGAACGAGCGACGCCGGGCGGATACGCCTGCCCCTCGGCTGGGCAAAATAGCGGGTATACGCGGTGCTGCTGTCCTGAAAGGAGAGACGAAAGGCCGGCGCGATATACTCCGTTTTGAAACTGGTAAAATACCGGTGTTTTGAAATATCCCAGAGTTCGAGCTCCTGCATGGAGAAATCGGTCAGGTCGAATTGCACCCACCGGCTGAAATATTTCGGCTCGTTTGTAAAATAGATGACATTTTCCAGCGATTTGAATCCCCGGGTATAGCCTATCCTGATCCAGTTGAATGCGGCGCGGTCGACGATGGTATCGAGCTGCTGACGGCTGAAGGTGATTTTGTTTTCGCCGTGCAGGAGGATGTTGGAAGGGATATTGTTGACAGTTACCACGCAGTCGTTCTGGCCGTCCCAGAGCGCGACCGCATTGACCGCCTTGTCGTTTATGGTAAACGTGAAATGGTGGTCGTTTTGTATGGACGGTATGCTTGAAAGCCCGGTCAGGCCGATGCTCAGATGGCAGGAGGTGTTCTGCTGCGGTGACGGCAGGGAAAACGTGAAACTGGTCAGCTTCTTCATGCCGATAACACCCCAGAACCAGTTGTCGGATTCCGTCTCGGTGAGGGGGGCGTTTTCGGTCTGTTCGATGGTCTGCGCATCGCCAAGCCAGAGAATGGCGTTATCCTCCTCGCAATGAACCGTGTCGGTGAATTTTTTTGCCTGCAGCGAAATGGAGGGGTCGGGGTTATAGCTGCTGGGATCAATTTTAAGTTCTCCCGAGGCTTCGGCAACGCGCGCCCCCGCATGGTCGCCGCCCCAGGTGAGCCAGTACATGTTGGTATTTGAATACTGGGTGTATTGGGAGTTCTCCCCGCGCAGGAATTCTCCGTAAAAAAGGATGATATCTGCGGTGGCAAGGTGCTTTTTGTATGCGTTGGGTATATAGAGCGGCACCTCTTTGTCCCTGCAGAAGAGCCGGTATGTTTTCATCGGGATAGCATCTATGGGTACGCCGATTTTTTTCAGGTCGCTGCCGCTCAACGTATAAATACCGTCGCTGGCGGCTTCCATGCGGACGCCGATCGAATACGGAATCGACGGTTTTGAAGAGGTCGCGCGTTTCGGGAAGGTTTTTAAAACCGGGATCCTGATGATACAGTTTCCGCCGGAACGGTTGATAGAGCGGGTGTCAGCCCTGACTATCGGCTGGCTGTAGGTCAGCAGTATCGTTCCTCCCGCCTTTTCGGCGGCAGGGTTTCCGTTTTTTCGTACACAGGTCAGCCTGAACCATTGCAGGTACTCGCTGCCCATCCAGCCGCCAGAGAGGGGCTGGACGCCCCCGCCGGTGAAGGTGATACCGGTGCCTGATTCAATCTGAGCGGCAACGGTGACCGAAGGCTGGGAGCTGATCGCAAAAACGAGCTCGTTTTGGGCTGCTGAAGCGTCGTCGCTGTTTTCGATTGAAAAGGATACCCGCACGCTGGCCGGGCCGATCGGTTGCGGGTGGTATGTTACCGCAAAAGCGGAACCGATGCAGAACAGGAGAGCGTAATACCGGTATACTCGATTCATAGAGCGCTCTATCGTTTCACGTGAACGTTGGTTGTTATTACTGACAAGGCATCGTCGCCGTTTGCGCCGCCGCCCAGTATCCGCAGGGGAACTCCCCAGAAATAGGTGCCCGGTGGAAGCGGCGGAAAATTGCCGGGCAGGCTCTTTTCAAACGGCGGAACGCCTCCTCCCGTATATTCCAGCATCGTATCCGATGTCCAGAGTACGGAGTCGCCCCTCCACAGGGTGACAAAAGACATGGTACGGTTGAATATCGGCGGGACCTGCCATCTGAAGGGCTCGTTCTGAAAGGTGTCCAGCGGCTGCAATTGTTTGACAAAACGCGCCAGCGAAACCGTGCAGGCGGGGGAGGTGTCCCCGGGCCGGCCCAGGCTGTCGAGCGCGAATATCCAATAGAAAACGTTGTATTCGTTCTCCCGTTTGGCCGATTCCACAAAATTTACCGTGGGATCGAAGAGCTCGCGGACGGTTCCGGCGATGTCGCGTATGGGAGTGGCGAATGTGTCCGCCTCGCCCCGCCGCAGCATTTGATACGAGACGACCGAGACGGTGTCGGTGGAGTCCGGTTCCCACTGCACGACGATCATCTCCTGGTGCTCGCCGTCATAGATTCTTGAAACGACGTCGTACCCCGTGAAGACAGGGCTGGACAGCGTTGCCGGCGGAGCGGGAATCGGGTCGCAGATAGCGCCGAGACATACCGGCAGGATTGCCGCGATCCCGGTTAAAAAAGCTGCTGTTCGCATGGCTGCTGCCTTTGAAAGGATTCGAGGATACCGCACGCCGACAGGATATCGATGTTCTCCTTGTTGCGCCGCTGTTTTTTCCGTTTCAGGCTTAAAAGTTGCCTGGCGTGTATGGACGAGAAGCTTTCATCGATAAAATGCACCGGTATTTTCACCGGCATCTGCGCCGACACGGCGTCGGCGAAGCTTCTCACCTCTTTTGACATGACGGTCTCCTCATCGTGAGGACCGAGCGGAATGCCGAATACTATCGCACCGGGGGATTCTCTGGCGATTATTGCTCCCAGGGCTGCGAGGGGGTCGTTACATTTCTTTCTGTCGATGGCGCCGCAGCCGCGTATGCAGATGCCGGTTTCGTCGCTCACCGCAACGCCTATCCTGCGCCTACCGTAATCGACCCCGAGAAGTTTCATCTTTTTCCTTCGCCCATTCTAGCAGGATTTCTTCGGTATGTATGGAACAATTTGTCGATTTTGGATCTTTCTCGTGGACAAAATAGAATTGGCCGCTCAGCAAATTAAGAATATCCACAACCGCCTTCCTGCCGGTATTATTCTTCGACGCCGCATATATTATTATACCATTATGAAAATAGAGAATGCCAGTCGGTTCGTTTTCCTCGATAAGCAGGCACCCGGTTTTGCTGCCGATGGCGATGAATTGAAAGACGTCGGCAAGGTTGCATACCGACAGGTCTCCCTGAAGGGCGGACGATTCGACGCTCTTGCGGATCGATTGTTTCTGCTCTCCCGATACGATGACCGGGGTGATAATTTTAAACAGTTCGCGGTCGGTAAAAGACGAACCCAGGTAATGAGCGTTGGGAATAACGACGCTTTTTTGAATGGAATCGGGGTCTGGTACGTTGTAAAAGAGGACGAAAATGCTGTTGGTGAAGGATTTGGATATGCATATCTGTTCCATTACGTACTGGACGTTTTTGCCGATGCGCCAGTCAACGACGATTGCATCGGGCACAAATTGCTGTATGAGCTTCAGCGCCGCTTCGCTGTTGTTCGCCACCCGCACGTCAAAGCCGATTTCTGAAAAACATTGTTCGAGGGAGCTGACGTTATTGGTAAAGACACGCGGTACCTTTGTTTCGGTTTTTGCGACAACGGCGATCTTGATTTTTTTATTCCGGGGAGTGAACCACTCAGATTTTATTTTATTCGTGCGGGAGCGAATGATGGAGAAGAGCAGCACCAGCAGGCCGATGGATACTATGAAGGCAACAACAAAAAACAATTCGCGAAAGAATGTTTTTGAGGTGGGGGCGTCGACAATGTCGACATGAGCCCGGTCAACCCACCCTTCCTTGTCGTTGAAGAGAACGGAACACCACTGCTCTCCCTTTCGTATGACCGGATAATTGGAACCTTTTGTTGCAAGACCTAAAATGGGCGAGCTGGGATCGATTTTTTCAAGAATGGGAGTCATGCTGTTTCTGAAATGTGCATACTGGCCGGAAAGTGTAAACGATTTCTTTTGGGTGTCGGCGGTATCGGCGATCGAGTCGCTTTCCCCGGCCGGGACCGTTGCTGTGCCAGTGGTTTTATCTTCGGGAGCGGCGCCGGTCTGGCAGGCCGGAAACCGGATGAAGAAGAAAAGTGAGGCGGCTTTTTTCCGCAGCGCCCGCGTTTTTTCCTCAAACGACTGGATGGCAGGCCGGGAATTGTGAAACAGGGTGCTGGAATTGAAAAAATCACGGCTCTCGTGCGGGAAATAAGCTTCTCCGACACTGCATGCTGAAAAGTATACTGCAAGAACTGCTATCACCCGTGTGGGCATCAACAGTTATAGCTCCGCTGTTTTCTGCTTGTAAATTAAAAAAGAGGCTCCGGTGATCGTTGCAATCAAAAGAAGCAGAAAGAAGAACAGGGTTCCGATCGGAATGGAAAAGAGTGTCAAACCCGGGTTGTTGACCACAACACCGGCATTTTTCTCGAGCCATCCGACCTTGTCCTTTACCTTAACCTGATACCAGGAGGTGCCCTCGTAAATCAGTTCGAAATGGTCATTCCTGTTTGCCTGCATCACAATTTCCGATTTGGGGTCAAGATACTCGTAAATGCTGGCAAAATCCTTTCTGATTTCAACATACTGAGACGCGTTTGAGCGTGAAGCCATTATCGCTAAAAGAATTAACACTGCTGTGCATCTTGTTAAGGAACGAAATCTCATACCTACTCCTTGTTTATGAAGCGATGTATATTATGTATATAAATTATATTAATTTCCCGATAGAGTAAAAGAACTAAATTAATAAATTATTAAAAAAAATCTTTTCGGCAGCTGAATCCTCAAAAGAGGTAATGACCTTAAGATACCAAATATTTTTGCAATTCACCAGATTTATTGAAGAAAGCCTGCAGTAATCCTTTTCCGTGGTAATGAAACCGTCGGATGCCAGCCGGCATAAGTCCTCCAACTCATCCGCGGTGAAGACGTGGTGGTCCTCATAATGCATGCATCTGCCGGGATGTACCCCGGTTTCCTGCACCAGTTCAACGAACCGCCCGGGACGTGCAATACCGCTTATCAGCAGGGGCTCCTTCAGAGGCAGGGTCTCTGCTATCTCCCCGGTTACCGCGTTCACCCAGTGATTAATACTCTGATAGAGAATGCAGACCTGCTTTCCCGGAAATTCGGCACAGAGCAGCCGTCTGCTTTTTTCACAGAGAGCCGCATCTTTACGCAATCCGATAATACATATACTGTCGGCCCGTTTCAGCGACGAGAGCGGCTCGCGCAGGGTTCCCGCCGGGATCAGCAAGTCCGAAAAAGGATCCGGCGGCAGGCATACGATATTTTTATGTCTGAACAGTTTCCGGTGCTGGAACCCGTCGTCAAGGATAAAGACCGCTTTGCCGGGAAGTTGCGGACTGATGAGGAGCGCCGTGCGGTATCTGTCGGCGTCCACGCCCAGCCATGCTCCCGGAAGGGAGCGCCTGAGCATCGCCGGCTCATCGCCGGTCTGTTCCCAGAGAGCCGCCTGTCCGGGTTTTACTATAACGGGTCCCCGCGATTTTCTTTTATAACCCCTGCTTAAAAAAACCGTTTCATAGCCGCTGCGGTAAAAATGCTCGCCGATAAGGAGGGCAAGGGGCGTTTTCCCGGTGCCGCCAGCATGAGGGCTGCCGACGCTAATGGTGTAGTGGCCGGTTTTTTTCGCCGCGTCCGGCATCAGGTCGTAGCAAAGGTTGCGGCACCGCACCAGAAGAGAATAGATACGGGAGAGAAACAGGGGGAACGGGCTGTTGCCCAGGGGTTTCATGCTAGCCATGAGTCGCTCGCGGTTTACTGGTAACGTTCATGCCGCCTTCGCTATTCCGGTTACTTCGTGTGATCAATCCATCCGCCGTGTCTTGCCGGTGTCTGCTGTCGTGATACTAATATAATTCCATTTCCTTTCGTAATCGACATTATCCGGAGGATCTTTTTTTTGCCGCTATGACACGGGGACGCTGCGCCAGGTCTTGATACAGCGAGATCCCGCACCACCCGTTTTTGGTGAATATCTCCGTGACGCTCTCGCTCTGATTTGAACCGATTTCGCAGTAGATCGAGCCGCTGTTCTTCAGCAGAAAGCCGCCGCAGCGTGCAAGATAGCGGTAAAAATCAAGGCCGTCTTCTCCTCCATAAAGGGCAGCCGCCGGTTCGAATCCGGTGACGCTCCTGTCCAGACCGGCAAGTTCTTTGCGGGAGATATACGGCGGGTTGCTCACGATAAAATCAAAAACCGGGAGTTTTTTTATCGCAAAAAACCGGTCCATGCACGCGAAAACCGTGTTTGCCGGGCAATTTTTTTTTGCGACCCTCAGCGCTCCGGTCGAGATATCAGTTGCGATTGCACGCCACCGTGGATTTTCGCCATTCAGGGTTGCCGCTATGATTCCGGATCCTGTTCCCAGGTCTGCGAACAGGCGCTCTTCGCGCGGCTCGTTTTTCAGGACTGTTTCGATCAGGGTTTCGGTATCGGGACGCGGCAGCAGTACATCCGGAGTGACGATGAACCGTGCTGAATAGAAATAGGCATACCCCAGTATATAGGGCAGCGGCGTCCCGGCACAGCGCTGCCTGGCGATGGCAATGATCGCGTCGTGATCCCTGCCGGTGATTGTACGCCGGAAATGGACGAACATGTCGCTTCTGGACACGGAGAGCACGTGCTGGATAATCTGTTCGGTTTCGCTGTCCGCGAGCTCTTCGCACACAGGAAGGAGCATGCTGCGGACTTCGGAAAAGATTTCGCGCAGAACCGGCGTTCTGCCGCTATTCGTTTTTGACCCGTTCGTTGACATCGGCTACCGCCAGTGAATCGATCAGCTCCTGAATATTGCCGTTGATTATATCGTCCAGCCGGTAGAGGGTGAGGTTTATACGGTGATCGGTGACGCGCCCCTGCGGAAAATTGTAGGTGCGTATCTTGGCGCTCCGGTCTCCGGTGCTCACCATGCTTTTGCGCGATGCGGATTCCTCGGCCTCCTGTTCCGCCCTTTTCTGCTCAAGAAGCCTTGATTTGAGCACTTTTAAGGCCTTTGCCTTGTTTTTATGCTGGGATTTCTCGTCCTGGCACGTAACGATCATGCCGGTCGGTACATGCACCACGCGGACCGCGGAATCGGTCGTATTCACGGACTGGCCTCCGGGGCCGCTTGAGCGGAACACATCGACGCGGATTTCGGCCGGGTTGATTTCAACCTCGACATCGTCGGCTTCGGGCAATACGACTACCGTTGCCGCGGAGGTATGGATCCGTCCCTGGGACTCCGTTTCCGGGACACGCTGCACCCGGTGAACGCCGGATTCATATTTAAGGGTGCCGTACACGTCTTCTCCCTTTACCAAAAATATGATCTCCTTGATCGCCCCCTTGTCGCCGGCGCTGGTGCTCATCACATCATAACTCCATCCTTTTGCCTCGACATAGGACGTATACATGCGGTAGAGGTCCGCGGCGAATATGCCGGCCTCGGTTCCGCCGGTTCCCGCCCTGATTTCGACAATGGCGTTTTTGCTGTCAACCGGGTCGCGCGGAACAAGAAGCGTCTTGACCTTATCTTCAAGCGCGGGCAGGCGGAGTTCCAGATCGTGCACCTCTTCCTCGGCAAGCGAAATAAGGTCGTGGTCGGATTCGGTTTTAAGCAGCCTCCTGGCCTCCTCAATTCTGTCGACGGTATCGACATAGTCATTAAACGTGGGGAGCATCTTGCCGACATTGGCGTATTCCCTGCCGAACTCCTCCATTTTCTTGCGGTCATTCATGACTTCAGGCGTCGACAGGAGGTTTGCCAGCTCAACATGGCGGTGTATAAGTTTTCGTACTTTTTCTATCATAGCATCTCTTTATAGGATTAAAACAGCAGACGATAAACAGCCCTCTGACGGGCGGTCTGGTTCACTGACACAAAAAAAGAAAAGGGACAGAAAAGAACGAACATCTTTTCCTGTCCCGGATATTGTAAAAGAGAAACAGTTAAGACTCTTTTTTTTCTTTTCCGTAACGTTTCAGGAAGCGGTCGACGCGGCCTGCGGAGTCAATAAGCTTCTGCTTGCCCGTATAGAAAGGATGGCACATATTGCAGATTTCAATGTGCGCGTCCGGCATGGTGGATCGTGTTTTAATGACATTGCCGCAGGAACAGGTGAATGCCGTGTCCTTGTACTGTGGATGAATCTTTTGCTTCACGAAAAATCTCCTTATTAGTGCAATAAATTAACTGATATCGTTCCGTCGTATTGCTGGTCGCTTTTAAGCCCTCTAAAAATAGCACATACACGGGGGCAAGTCAATACCAAGTAATCAAAACAGGGCTTTTTATTATTTATAACGGGAACGTGATAACTTTTTGTGTTACCATGTCGTTTTGTTGATTTATATTTAATAGCGGAAATATGAGCGCCTAACCTTTTTCCGATAAAGAGAAAAAAAACATGGTACTGTACTATATCATTTCCGGAATGACCCTGTGCGGGCTGTTTATTCTGTTTCTTGTTTTCAGCAAGACCATGAACAACATCATCAATCACCTCTCGAAGCTTGAATACCTGTTTCAAAAAGAGCTGGAGTTTAAAAAAGAGGAGAAGGAAATCAGAAGGCTTATGCAGGAGAGAATGGCGGAAAATGCGAGCATTGCGGAAGAGGCGGAAGAAGAAGCTGCCGGCGGGAAAAAGTAGAATCTGATGCTCTAGTATTCCGGAAAAAGAGCTGTGCAAGAGATAGGCTGAGCCAGCCGGACAGAAAGCTATGTAACTGTCTAAATTAAAACAAGATACAAGCCTTAATCCATTATTCAGGCAAATGCAGTTATTCAATTAAAAATAACAATACTCAGGTTTCCCGTTTCACTCTTGTATCCCGCAAATTAATTTATTACTATCGGTGATTTGTCAGAAAATCGACAGTTCGTAGGCACACAGGCTGAAACCGTAACCATACAAGGAAACGTCCATTGAACAGCAACCTGCCGGAAAAAACGGCTGTACAAGGAAAAATCATTGTTTTTTCCGCAGCATCGGGCGCGGGGAAAACCACGATACTCGATCATCTAAGGAAGGCGGTGCCGCACCTTGTCTATTCAATCTCCGTGACAACGAGAAAACCCCGGAGATTCGAACAGAACGGCGTGCACTATTTTTTTATCAGCGCCGACGAGTTCAGGCGAAAGATTGACGCGCACGAATTCGCGGAGTGGGCGCAGGTCCACGGAAACTATTACGGAACCCCCCGGAGCTTCATCGATGCGTCAATCAATGCGGGCAAACACGTTGTCATGGATATCGACGTGTACGGCAAGATACAATTCGACAAAACGTATCCCGAAGCAATCGGTATTTTCATCAAACCGCCGTCATGGGAGGAGCTTGAGCGGAGGCTGCGCGGCAGGGGCACGGAATCTGACGAAGTGGTGAAGCTTCGTCTGGCCAATGCGATTAAAGAGACGGAGTTTGCCGAAACCGCCGGAAAATACGAATACACGGTTGTTAATGACGACCTGGAGAATGCAAAAAAACGGATTGTAGAACTGGTAAGAAAAATTACCGGTTGAATGCATTTTAGATTTTACATTTCAGATTTTACATTTGAGATAGTGAAGGGGAATAATTTTATAGCATAAGCAGAAACAAACAGCAGGCGAGTATGCAGTCTATATCGATAAAAAAAGTCAGCGTACAGATAGTAATCCTTACAATTCAGAACAAAATCATTATTTAAAAATTTAAAATCTAAAATATAAAATTTAAAATAAACAAACCCTATGACGCAACAGCAGGAAACCGCCACCTACTCCTTCCCCCTGAACTCAAAGACGCTGAGCGTAGGACGCGATCCGAAGAGTGATATTGTGATACGGGCGCTGGGCGTTTCGAAAAACCATGCGGAAATCACGCTGAACCCGCGCGAGCCGGTCATACGCGACCTGAAAAGCTCGTTCGGCATACGGATCGATGACGCCCCGGTTTCCGAAGGCATTCTGCGGCACAACGGCAAACTGACCATCGGTGTGGCGGAGTTTTCCGTGGGTATGGACGGCGGCACGCTTTCCTTGAAAAGAATAACCGGCCGCATTATTCCGTGGACCGCTCCGCCGATACAGGAATCAGCCACGATAACCATAGGAAGGGATTTGAGCAATACCGTCAGCCTCAAACACCCGCTTGTTTCGCGGTTTCACTGCACGGTGCAGAAGGACGCGAATGGACGGTTCGGGGTGACGGATCATGGCAGCACCAACGGAACATTCATTAACGGCAGGAGTGTGCGCGCTGCGGCGCTCGAGGACGGGGACATCGTTCAGATCGGCCCGTTCCGGTTCGTGCTTGACGAAGGAAGTTTTACTCAGGCGGACGACGCCCGTCGGATACGGCTCGAAGCGCACGACATATCGGTGCGGAGGGATGGCAAGACCCTTCTTGACCGGGTCTCGCTCTCTATTCTGCCCGGGGAGTTTGTCGCGATTCTCGGCCCGTCGGGAGCGGGCAAAAGCACGCTGGCCAGGGCTCTGACCGGGCAGATGCCCGTTGACGGCGGCACCGTGTATTACAACGGGTTTCCTCTGAACAGGTTTGC
>Ga0105099_10000241_pt1 | contig 37200 bp, 32 predicted proteins | sample PPLLak3cmMay2015_2_FD_79138 | JGI IMG/M metagenome (GOLD analysis project Ga0105099, IMG submission 79138) | Freshwater sediment microbial communities from Prairie Pothole Lake near Jamestown, North Dakota, USA - PPLs Lake P8 Core (1) Depth... | ecosystem: Environmental > Aquatic > Freshwater >... | reverse complement strand
TCCGCTCTCAGAAGCGGCTCGGCCTTCTCCATCAGGTGGGCGAGCCGTTCCAAGCTGCCGGTCACTAATGGCAAAGGAGCGCCTCCCATCGCCCCCACGGAGTCGCGCAGGCGCACTTGCCGCTCCTTGAGGTCCGACATCAAGAAGGCGGCGCCGGGAATGGCGCGGTGGCTGACCAGGCGGCTCCACAGAATCTGGCACACAGCCGACAAAGGCGGCGCAAGGATGATGCCGACAAGTCCAAACGCGTCTGCCAGGGCGATCAGCAGGACCAGCGTCAGAATCGGGTTATCCCATCGGCGGCTATACAGTCGCGGCCTGACCCACAGGCCCAGGGAAATCAGGACGACCAGGGCATAGATCGTTGTTGTCAGGCTGAGCTGCACGCTGGTCAGCAACCCCAGCACGAGGACAGGAAGGACCGCCAGGGCCACCCCAACCATCGGAATCAGCGAAGCCAGGGCCCCAATCATTGCCAGGAGCGCGGCGTAGGGAGACCCAAGCAGCCAGAAACCAAGACCCAAGAGCAGCCCAGCCAAGAGACCCTGGATCCCCTCGCCGCGCACATAGGCGCCGATGTCGGGCTCGACTGTCCGCCAAACTCCGCGTGCCCGATTCCGCTCGGCCGATGGGAGCAACGATAGCCACAATCGTTCGAAGTGAGTCTGATTGAGGCTCCAGTAGATGCTCAGGAAGAGGATGATGAGCACAGCGCCTACAACGCCGCCCAATCCCTGGGTGAAGCCGAGCACGGCCGGCAGCACGAGCTGCCCCTGGTCGCCGGTCACGGCCGCCAAGAGCTCACTTGCAGGTGGCAGCCGGGAGATCAGCGCCTGTTCGAATGCGCTCCCCTCCAGCCACAGCGGTAACCTCCAAGCATCCTGAACCGACAAGCCGCGGGCCAACTGCTGGATCTCGCTGGCTGCAGCCTCAAGGGTCAGGAGGAGCAGAGCAGCCAAGCCGGCGAGGGCCGCCAGGTACAGCAGAATCCAAGCCAGGCGGACCAGGAAGGCGTGCCCAAGCAGGCGGCGAGCCAATGGGCGCAAGGCTGCCGCTAGCGTGAAGGAGATCAACACGTACGCGACGACCATGCGGAACTGCCACAGCAGCACCAGTGCCAGCAAGGTGGTCATGATTGCTGTACCGAAGATGATCAGTTGCTTTGTCACGGTGTGTCCGAAGGCGTGACTTGGGCCAGCAGCGCATCCAGGTCGGTGGTCAGGGTCTCGATCTCATCCATGACTTGATCGATCTGCCTGACCCTCAGGTCGGAACCCCCCTTCTTGAGCCGGGCTTGCCTGCGCAGGTCCCGCGCCAGGTCTTGCGTCTCATAGCGCAGTCGACTGACCTGATCGCGGCCTGTCGACATCTCTGCGTCCAGCACCACGGAATGGAATACGAAGCGGTCGAGGATAAGTTGAACCACGGCCGCCATGGGAATGGCAATCAGCACACCAACTGGGCCGAGCAGCGTACCCAGTGCAAAGATCGCCAACAGGGAGACGAAGGGGTTGACGCCCACGGCCCTGCGCATGACTCGTGGCACCAGCAGACTGTTCTCTACCAGCTGGATGAGGAGCGTCGCGATGATCACCCAGACCAATTTCAAAGGTCCGAGGGACAGGGCAACAATGGCTGCGGGCAGAGCGCCGAGGAGCGGCCCAATCATTGGGACCGCTTCCAGCACGCCGGCCATGAGCGCCAGCACCAGGGCGTTGGGCAAGCCGATCAGCACATAGGCAATCAGCGCCAGGAAACCGACGGCCAGGCATAAGACCCCCTGGCCGGCAACATAGAAGCCAACTTTGGTCTCCATGGCGGACAGCAGCTCGGCCAGGGTCGCGCGCTGGGGCTTTGGAACCAGCAGCAGGAGGGACCGAATCGTGCGCGGTCCATCCAGCGTCCAGTGGTACGCCATCAGAAGGACCGCTGTGGCTACGAGGATAACCTTGGCGGCAGATCCCAAGTAGCCCAACGCTTGCCCGGCAGAAGCCAGCATCTGTTGTCCCGTCTGCTGTGGAGGCCCCAGGCCTGTCGGCGACACAGGGAGGAATCCGCTCAAACGCACGATCGCTTGATTGGAGTGACTCATCGACCACTCGCGCAGGGTCTGATAGTACCCCGGCAATGAGGCAACGATCGTCGTGCCCTGCTCGACAAGAAGGGGAACGAGCAAGAGCCCGAAGCAGATGAGCAACACGAGCAACAGCAGGTATGCCAGGATCACGCCTGCCTTGCGGGGGAATCCTCGCCGATGCAACCAGGTCACGCCCGGCCGGATGATTGTCCCCATCACAATCGCGACCAGCAGCATGAAGATGACCTGGCTGAAGCGGTAGATCAGCCAGAAGCTGAGGGCGACCATGACGAGGACGAGAGTGGCTCGCATCACCCGCAGGAAGGTCCACGGAGACGGCTGCGAACCTGAATGAACCGCCATTCGTTGACTGCTCTCTCAGTGCATCTGCGGGTCTGCCGCATTTGGCGAGGGCTTCGCCCTGGCGGGCTCGGCTGCCCCTGCTGACCCTGCCGCGTGGGAGGGCCAAAGCGGCCGGTCTGCGCGCGGCAATCCCGCCTCGAGAGAAGCCTGGCCCGGAATTGCCGGGCGGGCCAGGCTGAAAGAATGCCATGGACTCGCTATCGACAGCTGCGCACGTGAGGGGTTCGGCCGGTCAGTCACGCGCATCGTCCACCGGTAAGCGCTGGCGCGCGGCAGCTGTCATCAGCTTCGGCACTTCTTCTCCTAGAGGTGCACAAGTCGCCGCCACCCCGATGGATCGCGCGACAGGAAGCCCGAACTGCAACCAGGATCTGAACCCGAAACCGGCTGCCTGTCTGCAGGCTGGCTGGACGCCGGTTCGGACCGAAGGGGCCGAGCAGCCAGCGAGTTGGCAGGAGCCCCATCCTCGTTCCAGGGAAAGGATCCTCCCCGTTCGGACGGCTCATTTGGAGACCATGCCCCGAGGTAGTGACTGAGCTGCACGTGTTCTATCGTCCGAGCAGGATGAAGATGCCAGCCGCAATGGCGAGGATCGCCAGGATTGCGCCGATGCCGCCGATCCCGAGAAGTTGTGTTAGGCCCCAGGCAATGAGGAAGATAGCGAGCAAGAGCATGCCGATGTTTCTGGTGATGTGCATGGTCGCCTTCCTTATCTAGGCCAGTGAACGGGGGTTGTCGGGTCCAGTGATCGTTGCCAGCCTCTGTCAGGGAAACGGATCAACGAGCTCGGTAGTCTTGACGCCGTCTTCCCATCGCCAAGCACCATGGACCTGTCCTCCAGTTGCTTTGGCGAAATCATCTGGGCGCGTAGTATTGCCCACAGTTGTCCAGCCTTCGCCTGGACGCTTGCCGTGCTGGTGTGGGGACGGGGGAGACAAGCCTGCTTATGTACACGGTCTCACAGTCTTGGGTCACGCGTATGCAGGTCGGAACTCGTGGTCTGAGTGACGTCCACCACGGGGCCCCGCGGGCGGTAGAGGATCAGCCAAAGAGCCTTCGCAAGCGCCCAGCCGATCAAGGCATACACCACCATGGCGATGACGGATGAGAGCTCCAGCACCATGCCGCCTGAGGCCGGCGCCCCGATCAGCCCTGCAAAGGGGAACAGGAACAGGTCAGTGACCCCATAGAGCAGGACAGCAATCGGGCTTTCCGGGTTTGCGCCGATCAGCTTCAGCCCGATGCGCAGCGCGATCAAGGCTACCAGTATGCCAAACAGCAGCCAGATGAGCTGGGTAGCTTTGAAGCTGAAAATGCGCCGTTCTTGTTCCGGTTCTCGTTGGGTCGTGCGAACCTCGGAGACTCTGTTTTCTGCCATTCTGCCCTCCCATGGGCTGATCTTCGGCTCAACGGGGGGCGGCAGGGGTGCTTGCGCACCCCTGCCGGCCGGATCGCACACGAATGTGAAACCGCAACTTGTCTAGAGCCTGCGGCGGAGTAGATGCACGATCGCGATCACGATGATCGCGCCCACGAGCGACACCAGCATGGTGCCAATGCTGAAAGCCCCACCAACGCTGATCGGCGGGACACCGACGAGGGGGCTAATCAAGAAGCCGGCCAGGAATGCGCCCACGATGCCCACGACGATGTTGATCAGCAGGTTGGCGCGATCCTTCATGATCTCACTCGCCAGCCATCCGACGATAGCCGCAGCGATCAGGTAGATGATGATGTTCATTCTTCTCTCCTATTCTCGATACTCGGACCAACGGAACGCTTGTGCGGTTGACTGATGTTCTTGACGATGGTTCGTTGACTTGCCCTGCTGAGGCACTTCAGGTCGCTTGCGGTCACCTCCTGAGCTTCGTGTGGGGTCGCCCCGACGCACACCGTCTCGGGACGACCGGGGGGGGGCCAGGCCCTGATTCGCTTGCCCACCCAGGCTCATCCGGGTCCACCTACAGGCGGATGCCCGCTGCCGCCGATTGAAGCCGTTCGGCGACACGCTCGGGAGTCTCGCCCTTGCTGATGAATGCGTCGGCTCCGGCCGAAAGCGCGGCCTGCTGACGGGCATCCAGGTGGCTGATCAAGACGACAACGATCGCAGTGGGGCAGGCCAGGCGCAGTTCGGCCAGGGCCATCACGCCCAAACCGGCTGGAAGCATGCCCCAGTCCACCAGTAGCATGTCCATGTCTGTCGCAGGCGCTCTTGCCAGGGTTGCTGGCCAGTCGGCGGCTTCGCCGACGACCGCCATCTTGAGGTCTCGCAGCAACACCCGCAACGCCTTGAGTTCATCGGGCTGGGCATCGGCCAGGAAGACGCGGGTCATACACCAATCCTGCGCCTAATCCTCCCCGGCCGCATCCATCGGCCGGGGTGTGTCCGCGTCCGTCAGTTGGGGGAGGTGAATGCTCTGGTTAGTCGACCAGTCCGTGACGCAAAGCGAGGGCGACAGCTTCGGTCCGGCTGGCGACGCCCAGCTTGGAGAGGATATTGCTGACGTGGGTCTTGATCGTGGAAGGACTGACGGTCAGCCTTGCCGCAATCTGCGTGTTATTCAGTCCCTCGACCATCAGAGCCAGCACGGTACGCTCGCGCTCGGTCAGATCCAGGCCCGGCGCCTGTGCCCGGGTGGCAGCCTGGACCAGCACCTGGGCAGCTTCGGGAGAGAGGGTGGCGCGTCCGGCATGAGCGGCGCGGATGGCCTGTGCCAGTTCGTCAGCCGATACATCCTTGAGCAGATAGCCAATGGCTCCGGCCTGCAGCGCGCTCTGCACCAGGCTCTCTTCCTTGAAGCTCGTCAACGCAATCACCTGGATCGACTCGGACTGGAGGCGGATCTGGCGCGTGGTGGCGGCGCCGTCCATGTCCGGCATGACCATATCCATCAGGACTACATCCGGCTGGAGCTCAGCGCAACGTTGAATCGCTGCCTGCCCGTTGGCGGCTTCACCGGACAGTTCTAGGTCGTCGAATACCTTGAGAAAGGTTGCCAACCCGCGGCGAACCATGGCATGATCGTCGACGACCAGGACGCGGATGCGTGGCGAGGGAGACGTCATCGACCCTCCTGTTCAGGGGGTTGCTGCCAGCTAACGATGATCTGGGTGCCTTGCCCAGGCTGGCTGGTTACCGTCAGCCGGGCGCCAATGGCCTCGGCGCGCTCGCGCATCATTTCCAGCCCATAGTGACCGGAGACCGGGGACTGGGCAACGTCGAAGCCTGCTCCGTCGTCATAGATCTGCAATTCTACCGACCTGACGACTACCCTCGCAGGGGCACCCGGTCGTGTCATGGACGAATAAGGCGGCACCGGATCCGTTGTGAATTGCAGGTCAACTCGAACGGAGCGGGCGCCGGCGTGCTTGCCGACATTGTTGAGCGCCTCCTGGCAGATACGATACAGCGCTACCTGGAGATCCGCGGGCAGAACATGCTCCCCGGCAATGGTCACACTGGCCGGAACGTTGGTCCGGCCCGTGAAGGCGTTAGCCAACTGACGCAGCAGGTCGCCCAGGCTGCTTTCGGTAAGGACTGAGGGCCGCAGCTCGGCCAACAGCTCACGCATCTCCGCCAAGGCCCCGCGGGTCAGTCGACGCAAGTCCTCCAGCGACTCCCGCGCCTCGGCCGGGTTGAGCTCCCATAAGCGCGGCAAGACCTCGGCGATCAGGCCGGCGGAGAAGAGCGATTGATTGACTGCATCGTGAAGGTTCCGAGCCAGGCGCTGGCGTTCCTGCAGCGCGGCGAGCGCATGGGCGTGTTCATACAGCTCCGCGTTGACCATGGTCAGCGCGACCTGGTCAGCCATCGATAGGGCCAGGGCTGCATGGTGGGCCGTGAAGTAGCCCTCCTGGGCATGCGCCACGCCCAGGCCGCCGATGATCCGCCCCTTGACGGCCAGGGGAACCCACATGCACGCCCGCACGCCCTCTAGAAGCGCGGCGGCTTCGCCCTGCAAGAGCGAGCGGAAGAACTCCGCCGCTGGGTCGGTGCTGCGAATGTCGGGGATGCGGATCGGCCGGTGACCATTGAACAAGGCCGGCAATATTTCGGGACCCTCGATACGCACTTCGAAATGTGGCAGCGGGGTTCCCAGCGGCGCGCGCACGGCCAAAGCAACCAGAGTCGAGTCCGTCAACCCGAAGAGCCCGGCGTGCGTGTATTCGATGATTCCGAGAAGTTGTTCCAAGACCAGGTCCGGCTGGAGTTCCAGCGTTGAGGCGAGGGCGTGCGAGATCTCCAGCAGCGCCGCCTGCTCGCGGGTGCGCGCCGCCACACGCTGTTGGAGCCGCTGCTCCACCTCGAGGCGGCTGCTGACATCCCGGACAGCGGCCAGGAGGCATGACTGCCCTTGCAGGGTGAATGCTGTGGCGCGCCACTCGGCGTGAAACCTTGATCCGTCCTGGTGGATGTGCTGTACCTGCGTCTCGCGCACCAAGCCGGAGCGAACTTGGCGGGTGAGATCCATGAAGGCGCGCTGGCTATCGGGGTGGATGAAGGCCGGGGGAAGCAGCCCGATGAAGGCCTCACGCGTATGGCCGTGCATGGCGCACGCCGCAGGGTTGGCCTCGACTACCGCTCCAGTGTCCAGATCGAGAAGGATCATGCCATCGGTGGCAGCCTCGAAGACGAGGCGGTACCGCTCGCCGTCTCCATCACGCACAGGATATTCCTGGCTGGGGTTCATGGGGTGCATTCGTTCATGGCCACTTGACTAGGTCTGACCCGATTCCCGCCTGGCCATCCTCTGCCCAGGTTTTCAAGCCGATGCCTGCCCATTCTCCGCAGTTCAGACATGCCTGTTTCATTCCCACGAGCGTCCAGCCGGTGATAGAGGATGGAAGTGCTGGAACACGGCGGGAAGGCACAGGGTCCGGCAGTGAAGCACGTGAGAGCTATGGACTATGCGACCGAGCTGCCGCCAGTCCCTTTTCGGAGATGATGTTACCTCGAAGGCAGGAGCAGATGCAAGTCGAAATCCAGAGGCAGATGTCTACAAGCCCAACCCCGCCAGTGGGCGGCGAGGCGGCAAGCAGTGTGTCTGCATCCCGTCGTGCCGAATTCTCTGCCGCCCGATCAACCTGTCGGTTTGCCAGAGCGCGGGGAGGATCTCCAGGTGCCAGAGGGCCACCCGCGGGCCGGCTCGCATGTCCTCGTCGGGGATCGGGATCGAAGTCAGCCGTGCGCCGTGCTGTGCGTGTCCCCCAGGTGGCGGAGACCGATACTGCCCACTCGTTGGATGCGGCCGGGAGACATTGGCTGCAGAATGAGGAAGTAGCCGAACCCGCGTTCGCAACCCTCTTGCACGCGACGGCTGATCCACGCAACGGGCCCGCTTGGCCAGGGCCGGAGGACGCAAATGAAGAAGCAAAGGTTCACCCTCGTGCTTGCAGCCATGATGCTTGTCGCGAGCGCGGGCTGTGCGCCTGGCGCCGTCGCACAAGTCAATACGCCAGTCCCAACCACTCCTGGTGCTCCCGCTCCGAGCGGGCAAATCGACGTGCCTGGCGTGACCATCCAAATCTACGCGCCCGGCCCGAACCCGATGGCCAATACGGCGGATGCGTACGGCCGGGTCGCCGGGATCCTTCTGGGAATCTGGCATGGGATCATTTCCCCGGTGACCCTCGTGCTCTCTTTCGCCAACCAGGGTGGGCAGATCTACGAAGTGCACAACGACGGCAGCCAGTACAACCTGGGCTTCTTGCTTGGAGTGGCGATCGTGTTTCTCATTCTGGGCGGACTCGTCGGTTCGAGACGCCGATAGCCCGAATCACCGTAACCCGATCTGCGGGCCAGCATGCTCGGTGCGGCTTGGCTCGAGGCCGTTGGGTTCTGTAGGGCCAACCCGGGGCATGCGCCCGCCCAACGTGACTTCGTCCGGCGTTCGACCTTACCACCCCTGGGCCGAACGCCGGACGAAGAGATGTCGATACCATAGGAGATGAAACCATGAAACCTAGCGCTCCGCTGAACATCACCTGGTGGGTTGCTTTCGCCCTGGGCCTGCTTGGCCTCCTGGGCTACGTGGGCAACGTTGCCGGTCTGAGCCAGTACGCGTTTTGGTTTGTCCTAATTGGGCTGGTCTTGATGCTGGTGGCGACGCGCGTCCGTAACCTATAGCCTGATCGAGGGCGTGGGCCCTGGGGCTGACGCCTGGTACGGGCGACGCTGGGGTCCACAGGATCCCAGCGTCGTTCGGCCAGCGCTAGATTCCCGTGGAAGCGTGAGCGCTCCGCCCGCGGTCGGGACGGAGGTGCTCGCGCACACCAAACGGTCATCGGTTGAGCGCCTGCATCACCGCACATCGCCGGGCACTCTCCGTTCCATCCGGATCTCCGCCCTGGGCCGGTTGGCCAGGTCGGGGTCCGCCCTTCCAGAAGGGCCGTCTACCGCCTGCTCAACGGGGAAGGGCAGGAGGTGTCCTCTCGACGGTAAGGTTGCGGGCCAGGACGCGGCACAAGTGTCCGGTGTGGAGGGGGGACGTGTGATCCGTCGTTTGGCCCCTGCCAGCCTCCCTTGGGCGGTCTTTGGGGGAAGCATGAGTTCAAGCAGACACCAGAGGCGTTCTTCCCACTCACAATTCACCCCTCTGCCCCCTCCCCATGCAGCAAGGGAGCCAGGCGCTGTGGACCGCACCGGCCACACCCGGTCACGGAGGTGACCATGCTCTCGGTCGGGAGTTCTTCGGCTCGGCCTCCGCGTATGGCCATGCTTGAAGGCGGGCGGAGTGAGCGGCTGGCACAACTTCCAAGTGTCCTTCAGGATGCGCGGCTTTCCGAACCGAGGATGGCTGGGGGCCCGCGCCGCGCCGCCAGCCGTTTTCACGTCGGCAGGACAGAGCCGGGGTTCGGTCGAAATGGCATCCGGTACTATCTCCGATGATGACCTTCGCAGAGTGGCTGAATGAGGCGCAGAAGAGCGTCTGGACTGAAGAGCGAGCGGTCTTGCAGCGCGCGCTCGACGTGCTCTCCAGTTGGGAGGCGGCGCCGGCAGATCTTGAGCACCTGCGCCGGGCGCTGGAGCAGCTCGACGAACTGTTCCTGCTCGTCGTCGTCGGCGAGTTCAACAGCGGCAAATCGGCGCTGATCAACGCGCTGCTCGGAGAGGCGTACCTGCCCGAGGGCCCAACGCCGACGACCGATCGGGTCTGCATCCTGGTACACGGGCAGGCAGGGCCGCCCGAGTTCGTCCAGGACGATGTACGGCTGATGCGCTACCCGGCCGAGCTGCTGCGCCAGGTGCGCATCGTCGACACGCCGGGGACGAACGCCGTGCTGCGGCAGCATGAGGCAATTGCCCGCGACTTCGTCCCGCGCAGCGATCTGGTGCTGTTCGTCACCTCGGCAGACCGGCCGTTCACCGAGAGCGAGCGGGCCTTCCTGGAAAGCATCCGCCAGTGGGGCAAGAAGGTCGTCGTCGTGATCAACAAGGACGACGTGCTCGAAGGCGAGCAGGCTCGACGCGAGGTCGAAACCTTTGTACGCTCGCAAGTGCGGCGTCTGCTCGACTTCGAGCCGGAGCTGTTCCTGGTCTCGGCCAAGGCCGGGTTGAATGCGCTGGACTCGCCAGCCGCGGCAGGTTTCCGCCGTTTCCGCGACCACCTGCGCAGCACGCTGACGCAGAGCCAACTCGTGGCACTCAAGCTGCGCAGCCCGCTGGGAGTGGCCGGGAAGTTGGTGGCGGACTACCGGGCGACCGCCGCCGGGCGGCTGCAGATACTGGCCGAGGATGCACGGGCATTGCGGATGGCCGAGCAGCAGTGGGATGCTTATGAAGTGGATACTCGGGCCGAGTTCGAGCGGCATCGAGCGCGCATCGAGAACGATCTGCTGCAGATGAGCCTGCGCGGCGAGGCGTTTCTGGACGATCGCATGCGTCTGCTCAGGATCGGCGATATGCTCCAGAAGCGTCGCATGCAGGCAGCTTTCGAGAAGGAGGTCGTCGCCGACACTCCTGAACTCGTCACCCAGCATGTCCAAGGGGTCATCGACTGGCTGATCGAGCGTGAGCTGAGCCTGTGGCGGCGCACGGCGGCCGAGCTTGGCCGGCGGCGGGAGACCTCGGCGCTGCACGAGGCGGCTCAGGAGGCGGCCGGTGGGTTTGCCTACAATCGCCGGCAGCTGCTGGAAGGCCTGGGTGCGCAGGCGGACGGCGTCCTTCGCACGTATGACCGAGTTGCCGAAGGGAAGCGGCTCACGCTGGCTGTACGGGAATCGGTGGCCATGGTCGGGCTGGTCGAGCTCGGCGCGGTCAGCCTGGGGCTGGTACTCAAGGCCTTGCTGGCGACGGCTGCGGCCGATGCCACCGGCCTGGTAGCCGCGAGCGTGGTGGGGGTGATCGGGCTGGCGGTGATCCCGTGGCGGCGCGGCGTGGCCAAGCGTGAGTTCCGCGCCAAGATGGAAGCGCTGCGCGCACAGCTGGCGGCGACGCTGGAGGAGAACTTCACCCGCGAGCTCGGGCAGGGGCTCGAGCGGCTGCGTCAGGCGATGGCGCCGTACTGGCACTTCGTCCACGAAGAGCAAGATCGCTTGCAGCGAGTCGCTACCGGGCTGGACGAGGTCTCCGGACAGTTGACGGTGCTCGAGTCGGCTGTCAGCGAGGCGGCGCCGGCGGAGTGAGGGCAAGATCTCGCTCCTTCCGCCACGCGATCCGCATGGGAATGCCGATTTGCGGGCCCCCGGAGGCAACTGGCGTTCAGGTGACGGCCGAGCGGGGACCGTTCCAGTGCCCCGGGCAGTTGCTGTGGGTAGCGGATAGGAACGCGGTGATCGAGGGAACCGCCTGCTTCGGTTGATGCAGGGAGGAGGGCGACCCGGCGGCGGATGCCCTGTGCAACTGCACACTCGCTGCCGGTCGAAGGCGCAGATGCCGACTCGGCGTGTCGCAGACGCTCCCGGCCACGTGGGAAGCGTTGAGCCCAGTCCCTTGAAGGGCGATCGGCCCCTAACGTCGCCTACTCGTTGTTTCCTGTTCCCCTAGAAACCTGGCCCGTCAAGTCCGCGTCCGCCTCGATGCGGGTCAGCACTGCCCGGACAACTAGGCGCCACCGATAGCTACCCGTCAGCTCGTCGTACCCCTGACAGGTCATCAGTGTGATCCACGAGCGTTCTTCGTGCTGGAAGATGGACGGGTCGTCGGGCCGAACGAGGTCGACCTCCCGGACCTCATAGATGGAGCGTGCTCCCCAGCCATGCACGATAACGCGGCCGCCATAGCCCAGGTCTTCCAGGCGCGCGAAAGGCCCGGGCAAGCCGCTCGAAAGGGCGGCGTGGCCCGTAATCACGCTGTTGCCGCGCCAGGTGGGGAAAGCCGTGCCGTCCAGGTAGCCGGCCTGGTCCCCCAGCCAGGTCACGTCCCATCCATCGGCGTCCAGCGGAACCCCGACGATCGGGGACTCAATGCCAAGCACTGGGATCTCCAGCCAGAGGTCGTGGTACTCGCGGTAGGCCGCGTCTTGTGCTTGGATCGGCAGACGGGTCAGACGGTCGGGGGCGAACCCCGTGGCGGGTGCGTCCAGCCCGACGATCGAGAGTGATGCCGAAGCGGTGTTGTTCGCCGGGTCCGTGTCGGTCGAGGTGGTCGTCACATTGACCGTGTTGATCCCGCCCGGCGGCTCGCCAAGGTCGTTGACCACCGTTCTCACGGTCACCGTGTAGACATCCGTCGGAGCGACGGCGCCGAAGGCGATGCGAATCGTGTTCCCGGTGATCGTGACCGCCGGTCCAGCGGGGGAGACGAGCACGGTCAAGACGTCCAGAAATGCAGGGAGCACATCGGTGAGCACCACGCCTTGCGCGGTCTCGGGTCCATTGTTGTTGACGACGATCCTGAATGTGACGGTATCCCCGACCAGAGCTACGGGCGGATCGACGGACTTCGCAACGGCCGGATCGGTGACTGCGGGAGCCGTCACCGTCAGGGTGTCACAGGCGGCTTCATGATTTTGGGCGCCTTCGTTGTTGTCGAGCGCGCCTATGGGGATGCAGTTCTCGTAGTCCCCGAGGGTGCTGCCCCGGACGCTGATGACGAGGGTGCAGGACGAATCCCCGCCCAGCGTTCCGTTCGCCAATTGAATCAGCTGGGATCCGGCAACGGCGGTTAGCGTCCCACCACAGTTGTTCACCGCCGCAGGGAAGCTTGCGAGGACCAGCCCCGCAGGCAGGGTCCCTGGGAGGGTGTCCACCAGGCCCAGGCCGGTCAAGAGGAAACTGCTGGTGTTCCGGATCGTGATCGTCAACGACGAGGAGTCCCCGGCCGCATTGGACACCGAGCCGGGCGTGAAGTACTTGGTGACACTTGCCCCCGGCAGGTTGGTCAGGGTAGCCCAGGTCGGCTGCGGATTGGTTGCGCCGTTCGTCGTCGTCACCACGGACGCCGGTAGGGTGTTCGTCAGGTTGCCATTGGCGGTCATCGTCACATTCAGCCTCAGGGTGCAGGTGGCCGAGGCCGCCAGTGTGCCGTCGCTGAAGGAGAAGGATGCTTCCCCGGGTGCACCGGTGAGGGTCCCCCCGCAGGTGCCGACCGACAGGCCGGCTGGAAGGGCAAGGATCATCCCGGGCGGCATCGTGTCCGTGAATGCGATCCCGGTCAGGATGGCGTTGTTCGGATTCGAAAGCTGGACACTCAAGGTCGAGGCGGACCCTCCAATCACCGTCATGGGGTTGAAGCCCTTGACAATACCAACTGACAGATCCCCGATTCTGAGGTTGGCGCTGGCGTCGGCGACCGGGCGGATCACCACCCCCGTCGCCTCGATGGTCCCGCTTGCGTCTGTTGTGAGCAGCCGGTTCGTGTACGTGGCTGCAGCCCCTGAGCCCTGGACGTCCACGATGACGGTGCACGCGCCCGGAACGCCAATCACCTGAGGCGGGATGACGCCCCCGGTCATGGAGATCGTCTGGGTGCCCGGGTCCGCAGTGATGGTGGCGCCTTCGCAGGTCGTGGCGGCATTCGGCACTGGCGCAACTACCACTCCGCTGGCGAGGCTCCCGGGAAGCGTATCTGTGAAGCTAACGTTCACCAGCCGCGAAGCGTTCGTGTTGTGGAGTGTGATGGTGAGCGCCGACAGGCCACTGGGATTGACCGTGTTCGGATAGAAGGACTTGCTGACAGAGAGAGCGCTAGGCGGTATGGAGGGTGCGACCGTCAACGTGGCGGTGAGGTTGCCCACCAGCGAGCGCCCCTCGAGATTGCTGATATCGCCTGGATGGATGACGTTCTGGTAGGTGCCGGGCGTAGCGCCGGTTACCCAGACATCGATGACGCAGCTGTTCGGCCTGGTGATGGTGGCGTTGGCCAGGGTGATCGAGCTATCGCCTGCGATCGCCGTCAGGTCGGCCGCACCGCAATGGGTGTGGGCGGCCGGCGACGAGTTGCTGATCGTTATACCCGGCGGGAGATTGTCGACAAGGGAGAAACCCGTCAAGGAGGTATCGAGAGGAGCGGCGATGCTGATTCTCAGCCGCGAGTTCCCACCGGGATTGATGGTGGACGGGCTGAATGACTTCCACCCCGTGACGCCGGTGCCCATGCCGTAAATGGACACGTTGGCCGATGCCGGCAGGATGTTAGAGTCTCCTTGATCCGTGATCAGGGACCCGGCGGGAATCGTGTTGGTGTACGTCGCGGCAGACGCATCCAACGGGGCCGTGACCTCCACTGTGATCGTACACGTCCCAGGGCCCAGCGTGGTACCGGCCGGCACCGAGCCACCTGTCAGGGTGAGGGTGCGGGGGAGAGTCGTAGAGACCGTCCCGCCACACGTGGTCGCGGCCGATCCATTGACGACGAGCAGCACGGACCCCGGCAGGGTATCCATCAGATTCACACCCGTGTAGGCGAAGTCCCTCGGGTTGTGCAGCGTGATGGTCAGCGTGCTCGTGCCGCCGGCCTCGAATGCTGCCGGATAGAAGGCCTTGGTGATCCAGAGTGTTTGGGCTTGCACATGCAGGGGCGCGGTGGCGAGGTCGGCATTCGTGACGCCCTGCGTTGTCTGGATCTCGCCTGCGGGAATGGTGTTGTAGTACATGCCCGCGGTGTCCGAGGTGACATTCACCCTGGCGACGCAGCTCCCGGAGGGGGCGATCGTCGCATTGCTCAAGGTCAGAGAACCGGCACCGCTGACGGCGTCAAGCGTCCCCGCCCCGCACCCGGAGAGCGATGGAGAGACGGGGTTGGCGAGGACGACATTCGCCGGCAGGTTGTCGGTGAGCGTTGTCTCGGTCAGCGCACTGTTGAGATCGTAGTTCCGAATGGTGATCGTCAGTCGGCTGATATCCCCCAGCCAAATGGTGTTAGGAGCGAAGCTCTTGCTCAGGGAAGGCGGATGAACAACGCGCACGCGCAACGTGGCGCTGGCGGATGTCGCGTTGGTTACTTCGCCACCGCCGCCGGTGGCGGTGAGTGCGCCGGCAGGCAACGTGTTGATCAGGTTGCCGAGAGTGGTCGGGGTGACATCCACCGCAACCGTGCACTCCCCAGTGATGGGTCCGACCTGCGCAGGGACCGTGCCTCCACTCAGAGACAGGGAGGTCCCTCCGGAAACGGCGACGACTGCCCCTCCGCAGGTGTTGGTCAGATTGACGGGGTTGGCGATCGTGATGCCCGGTTGGACGCCAACCAGATTGTCGGTCCAGGCAGCATCGTCGAGCTGGAATGAATTGCCGTTATAGATCGTCACGCTCAGACGAGAAACCTGTCCGGCCGCGATCGATATGGGCGCGAAGTTCTTGTTGATCTCCGCCTGAAAACTCACTTGAGCTCTAGCATCCGACGCTGGTGGAACGAGGAGAATTCCGGTCAGGAGTCCGATGAACAGAAGAACACGTGGGAGCCAGCGCACGCTCGTGATCCTAGAAGTACACAGATTCTGGCATGCTTGCCCCACCTTCACGCCGCGGGACATCACATTGTTGCCACCTGGACCGGCGGCGCGATGAACCGTCGAGGCCTAAGCATCCGATCCTTCCAGCCCGAAGTGGAGCTCGCCGAAAGGCGCCAGCGGCTCGTTGCCCCATTCCCCACGAAAGCGCCCTTCGGACGGCTGGAACTCAGACGGCGTCTTTGAGTGCCTTGAGGGCGCTGATCTTCACCACTTTGCGCGCCGCCTTTGCCTTGTAGGTCATTGGCTCCTTGGTGAAGGGGTTGACACCTTCGTGCTGTCTCGTGGCGGGCTTGTTCACGACGCTGAGCTTGAGAAGGCCTGGGAGGACAACTTCTCCTGGCCCCTTCTTGCCGAGCTCGTGAGCCACAATCGTATTGATCGCGGTCAGCGCCGCGTCGGCCTGCCTCTTCGTCAGCCCGCTTTTCTCGGCAACGGCGGCCACAAATTCAGTCTTGGTCATTCTCTTGCTTGCCATGTTTGCTCCTTGATGCCCACCGCCTCTTGGATGCAGGGGTGACAGGCCAGTCTGCCTGTGCGGGGGATGGTCTCATCCTAGGGTAGTGACTCCCTTGCCACACCCATCGGCCGGCCGAGGTTCCTCTCCGCCACTTGGGGGAACCCCGGGGCCGCCGAGGGACAAGTACGATAGTGAAGAGGGGTCGACTCCGTAGGTGGTGATGCCTCCAATGGAAGGCGTCAGCTCCCCGGGGTCATCCAGGGCGGTTTGGACAGACCCATCGCTCGGCGCTGGCAACGCAACGCGGAGGCACAACGGCCGGGCGGGAAGGGTGCTTGGAAGCCGCCGTCCGGACAATGCGCCGGATGACGCGCCAGAAGCGCTCGGCCGAGGAGAAAGTCCGAGCCAGGAGATAGGTTGCTACCGGGTCCTTCTTCTTGCCTCGACCGAAGACGCCGACACCGGCTCCCTTGGCGAAGCCTAGGAGCCGCCGCGAATCCCCCTCGTCATGAGTCTACGGTGTCGGGCCTCAGCGCTCTTTGTCGACCAGAAATGCGACCTTCAGCGTCGCACGGTATTCCGCGATTGCGCCGTTTTCTACCCGGGCGGTCTGGCCCAAGACCTCCAGTCCCGTAATACCGCTGACCGTCTCATGGGCATCCTTGATCGCATTGCTGGCCGCATCCTCCCAACTCTGCTTCGAGGTCCCGATCAATTCGATCACCTTGATGGTTGCCATGGCTTCCTCCTGAAGTTTTTTCCAACTGGAGTTGGATCGCCTGTGTCTCTGCGAATGTGGCGGCTCCAACCGCGCTTGCCGAACTGCATGGACAGAAAGCCCGTTACGAGCTCGCCCCACGCCCCCATATCATATACCGCCTTGATCTGCCCCGCAGGAACGGGTTCAGTTCTTGGGACAGGATTCGGCTGGGCCAAGCATGATGAGCACTTTGAGGGAGGACACCCTTCCGAAGGGTGAACATCCCGCGCAGCAGGTTATCGGGGTGGTGCGAGAACCCGAGGTCGTCAGAGGCAGAACCGGCTGGCAGGTGGCCCGATCGCAAGTCGTGCTTCCTGCCGTGATCCCACGCAGATGACGAGAGCTTCCCGGGCAAGGGATCCTTCCACCCGGAGCGAAAGTCATATGAGACAACGGGTGGGTGCAACTTGGAGGCGTTGCCACGCTTCCCGGCCAGGCGCGCCGCGCGTTGCGGCTTATGGGATAATGCGCGCTCCGGTTGCCTTGCGCTGTCTGGTGTTGCCCAGAGGCGACGATGAGACTTGCTCCTCCGCTCCGCTGCGGAATGCTGCGCGACCCCTCGGCTTTCCCTACGCTTCGCTCCGGGGTGCTGCGCGACCCCTACGCTCACCCGCGCTGCGCTGGGCCCAGCACGGCGCATGTGTCGCTTCGGGGCGCTGCGCGGCGCCTCGAGACTTCTCTGCCCGCCTTCGGACGGGTCGAGAAGTCACGCGAGGCCGGTGAAGTCGAGGCGACGATGGGATGCTCCGCGCCCCGCCCTCCAGCGAGCTCGCCTCGGTCCGTCCCGCCTCGTCGTAGTCGAGGCGCTGGACGTAGTCGGTCGCGTAGGACTCGCTCGTCAGCGAGCGAAGCGCCCCCTGGTCCCAGTCCTCGTAGGCCACCTTCTCCCCGGACTGGCCCGAGTTCCCGCCGGGATACTACATCCACGCGATGTGGTCGGATGAGTCGTAGCCCCACTTCGTGACGTAGGTCCCCGCAGCGTAGATCGAGATGGATTCCTGCGTCACCCGATCCTGGGCGTCGTGGACCGACGAGGTCCTGCCCGTGCCGTCCGTCATTCCCGTGCGGCGGCCGATGCCGACCCGCATCCGGCCGAGCTCCGCCCGCATCGAGGTGGCCTGGCGTGTGTCCGGCAGACGCCGGTGTCCCCGACCCATCGCTGCTTGCCAGTTTCGCCGAAGTCCCTGCTCCAGCGATCGCACGAGTTGCCCGTTGGCGCGGAGGCCCCCGGCGGCCTATACTCTCAAGGCAATTGAACATCCAGGAGCGGCCACATGCATAAGCCCAGCCGAGGCGAACAAGAATCGGCGCTCGCCAATGCCATCACGCAGTTTGAGAAGGAACAGCTCGGCCGGGGTCCGCTGGAGACCCGTGTGTTCTTCATCGAGGATCTGATCCTCGTGCGACTGCGGGGCGTCCTCACGCCGGCCGAGGCGACGCTGGCGCAAACTAGCGAGGGTCACACTCTGATTAAGCAGGTTCGGAGAGAGCTCCTGGAATCCTCACGCCCTGCGCTGGAGGCCATCGTCAAGGAACACACGGGTGGCCGGGTAAAGAGTCTCCATACCGATATCAGCGCCAAGACCGGCGAGCGGATCATCGTGTTCACCCTGGAAGAGAACCTGGGGCGACGTCTGGATCGGGCCGGCTGACAAGCCGTGGGTGGCGCCTCGACCTGTCCGTGGTATGATATCCCCCGGAAGTTGAACCTAGTCTGTTCGGTGGACGAGACAAAGCGTAGCCGCCCAGCCTGAGCGGGGTGGGAACGGGTTGTAGCGTAGGCCGACATCGCCTCCCACGCGGAGGGGTGTCGGCCTTTTTCATTTGCCGCGGGTCGGGAGCTGGGAGGCGCCTTGATCGCAGAGGTCGAGTTCCAAGTTATCGCCGCGCTCCAAACCGTGTTCGACCGCCTGGGCTGGATGGGCGTGGCCGGCGTGATGGCCTTCGAGAATGCCACCGGCATCCTGCCGAGTGAAATCGTACTGGGCCTGGCCGGATGGATGCTCCTGGCCGCCCACGATGCACCGCCGGCCGGGATCTTCATCGGCGGGCTGTACGCCTCACTGGGGAGCACAGCCGGTGCGTCTGCTACCTACTGGCTGGCCCGGATCGGTGGACGACCGGTGGTGGACCGTCTGGCGCGGGGGTTGCGTGTTGATCCGCGCCACATCGGGCGCGCCGAAACGTTGTTTCAGGGCTGGGGACCAGGATTGGTGCTCATGGGTCGGCTGCTGCCCGGGGTGCGGACATGGATCACGATTCCTGCCGGACTGGCTGGCATGCCCTATCTGCTGTTCTTCTGCCTCACCCTGACGGGCAGCTATCTATGGTGCACGCTGTTGATTGCGGTCGGCTACACCCTGGGCCATGAATGGGGCGTGATACGCGAGCTGGTCCAGCAGGCGACGCCCTGGACCGTCGCCGTCCTTCTCGTGCTTGGGGTTACGGGTTGGCTCGTGCGGCGGGAGGTGCAGCGGCGCCTGTCCGCCAGCGCTCCACGGTTGACGGCCGACGAAGCAGAATCCACCGGGGATTGACAGCCATGACTCACGGTCGTAACCCTCGCCCACTAGGCCACCCCTTCGATCTCCCACCGCGCTGGCGCTGGCTGACAATCCCCGTCTTGGCGGTTGGCGGGGGCGGGGTGGCCGCAACCACCATCCTGGAAGAGGAAGCGTTGACCTTCGCTACGTGCGCCACGCTGGCCTCCATCCTGGTCCTGGGCGCACCGATGCTGTGGCTCGTCTGGAGGCTTTTCAATGACCCAACTTCCTAACACTGAGCGACACGAGCGGAACGGACGAAGGTCCCAGCCCAGCGCGCCTCCGGCCGCGGCCCCCCAGACCTCCGAGCCTGCCTGGCACACGCTGGAGGCTAGCGAAGCAGTGTCGATGCAAGGCACTGATCCCAGGCGCGGGCTGGGTCAGGCCGAGGCGGCGCGCAGACTGACCGACCACGGTCCGAACGAGCTGCAGGCTCCTCTTCACATTTCTCCGTGGTCGATCCTGCTGGGGCAGTTCAAGAACGTGCTCGTCGCGATCCTGCTCCTTGCGACTGCGCTCTCCCTCTTCCTTGGGCACGGAATCGAAGCGATTGCGATCGCCGTTATCGTGCTGCTCTCGGTGGTGTTGGGCTTTGTGCAGGAATACCGGGCCGAGCGCGCCATGGAAGCGCTGCGGCAGATGGCGGCGCCCACGGCGACGGCTATCCGCGACGGAGAGGAGATCGAGCTGCCGGCGCGCGATTTGGTTCCTGGCGACGTCGTTCTCCTGCGGGCCGGGGACCGGGTCTCCGCGGATGGCAGATTGATCGAATCGGTGAATCTGCGCGTCGAGGAGGCCGCGCTGACGGGCGAGTCCGTCCCGGTGGAGAAGCATACCCTGCCGGTCGTCGCCGCCTCGCCGATCGGGGATCGTAGGAACATGGTCTACGCCGGGACTGCCGCGACTTACGGCCGTGGCAGGGCCGTCGTGATCGCCACCGGGATGGGCACCGAATTCGGGAAGGTCGCCCAGATGCTCCAATCCGTCACGACCGGGAAGACGCCGCTTCAGGTGAACCTGGACAGGGTTGGTCACCTGCTGGCGCGGGGTGCGCTGGTCGTGGTGGCGGCCATTCTGGCGCTTGGACTTCTGCGCGGTCAGCCGTTCGTTGAGATGCTCATCTTCGGAATCGCCCTGGCCGTGGCCACGGTGCCAGAGGCGCTGCCGGCGGTGGTCACCATCTCCCTGGCGATCGGGATGCAGCGGATGGTGAAACGCAATGCTCTGGTGCGCCGCCTGCCAGCGGTGGAGACCCTCGGCAGCACGACGGTCATCTGTTCGGACAAGACCGGAACCCTGACCAAGGACGAAATGACCGTTAAGGAGATCCTCGTGGACGGTCGAACGGTCCATGTTTCGGGCGCTGGATACGACCCCCACGGAGCATTCTCGCACAAGGGAGCCGCCGTCGAGCCCACCGGGGCGCTGGCGACCCTGCTGGGCGCGGCCGCGCTGGCCTCGGATGCCAGGCTCCATCGGAACGATGCCGAAGGACGATGGATCTTGCGAGGTGACCCGACCGAGGGGGCGCTGGTAGTGGCCGCCGCGAAAGCCGGACTGGATCTGGGAGGCCTTGAGGAGGACTTGCCGCGGGTCCAGGAGATCCCGTTCACCTCCGAGACCAAGCGCATGACTACGCTGCATCGGCCATCTGCGCCCAGCGACGGCCTCGTGGCGTACTCGAAGGGCGCAGCAGAAGTCATCCTGGAGTCGTGTACGCGTGCGCTGACCGACAGCGTCGAAGCGCCGCTCGACCCCGAGGGAAGGGAAACGATCCTCGCTGAAGCCCGTCGCATGGCGGCCGGTGGGCTGCGGGTGTTGGCGGTGGCCTCGAAGTCGAACGCGACGCTGGGCGATGCCGAGCGGGAGATGACCTTTCTTGGATTGGCGGGGATGATGGACCCCGCCCGCCCGGAGGCCGCGGCCGCCATAGAAACCTGCCGGCAGGCTGGCATCCACCCCGTGATGATCACTGGCGATCATCCCCTAACAGCCGAGGCGGTCGCCCGGGAGCTGGGCATGCTCGCCGACCCGGGCACCGCGGGGATGCCGCGGGGAGGCCGGGTCGTGACGGGTGCGGATCTGGAGGCCATGAGCGACGCCGAGCTGGAACGGGAGGTGGAGGGCATCGATGTGTACGCCCGGGTCTCGCCTGCGCACAAGCTTCGGGTGGTCTCTGCGCTGCAGGGTTGCGGTCACGTAGTCGCCATGACGGGTGACGGCGTGAATGACGCGCCGGCGCTGAAACAGGCCGATATCGGAATCGCCATGGGGATCACGGGGACGGACGTTACCAAAGAAGCATCCGACATGACCCTGATCGACGACAACTTCGCCTCGATTGTGGCCGCGGTGGAGGAGGGACGCGGCATCTTCGGCAACATCAAGAAGTACCTGATGTACCTGCTCTCCTCCAATATCGGTGAGATCCTCCTGATGGGGAGCGCCGCGCTGCTTGGCCTGCCTCTCCCGCTGACCGCCGTTCAGATCCTGTATGTGAATCTTGCGACGGATGGCCTACCGGCGCTGGCTCTGTCGGTGGACCCGCCCGAGGGCGACCTGATGCGTCGTCCGCCGCGCAGCCCTCGCTCGGGGATTTTCACCCGGCCCGTTGTGACCCTGATGTTGGTCGGCGGGCTGTGGTCGGCATTGGTCAATCTGGGGATGTTTGCCTGGGCGTTGGGGTCCGGACGCAGCCTCGAGCAGGCCATGACCATGGCGTTCGTCTCCCTGGTCTTGATCCAGTTCTTCAAGGCCTACAACTACCGGTCCGACAGGAACTCCGTTCTGAACCGGCCCTTCGCCAACAAGTGGCTCAACCTGGCCATTGTCTGGGAGCTGCTCCTCCTGCTTCTCATTATCTACGTGCCGTTCCTGCATGACGCCTTTGGAACCTTCTATCTGCCGGCCGTGGATTGGCTGATCGTCATCGCCCTGGCCGCCACGATATCGCCGGTCCTGGAACTGGCGAAGTGGATGGAGCGCCGCGGGTGGTTTGGCAAGCTGAGTTGAGTGGAAGAGCCCTCCACGGAGACAGCGCCAGGTTCCGAACAGCGCGCGGCGTTGGCGATGGCGCTCCGTGAACTGTGTGAGCGGGCGCACGGCAGGCTGCACGTGTTGCTGGGACCGGACAGCGTGGCGGCGTGGATCGAGGATGTCCGCAGCCCGGCGGAGCGGGCGGTGGCCCAGGGGCTCGATGGTCACAGGCTCCTGCAGTGCTATGTTGGCCAGCTGCTCGCCACCGTGATGCCCGATCTGCAGGCCCACGTCGAGGGCATCACCGGGCGCCGCATCGTGTCCAGCAATTCTCACGCCGACATGAAGACGGGTCACATGCTGTGCTTCTTTGTCCTGGGAGAGCCCTTGACGGATGTCGCCGCGGTGGCCGTACAGGAGACAGGACTCAGATCGTGAAGTGGGAGGCGGCCATATCTGAGTACGCGAGCCTGAAGATCCTGCGGGCGGTGACGGCTCAAATCCCTCGGAGGTCGCGGTGACACTGATGGCCACGGAAGAGACCCTTCCTTGACAATACCCTCCCGGCGTCAGATCTGTGTCGGGTTGCGCCTGGTGTTGCCTGCCGCTTCCTGGGCTAGATCGGGAGGCCAAGACCCCGCGGCGTCTTTGATTCCCATGCCCCTTGTACGGAATCGAAGAAGGCGTACAAGGTTCTCCCTCCCTTCTGGAGACCCTTACACGCCCTCAGCAAGCAACCGGCTGTCCGCCTTCAGCGATCAGCCGTGAACGTGGGCTGATAGCGGATAGCTGATGGCTGTCCTTGCAGAGGCGACGATGGGATTTGAACCCATGATCAGGGTTTTGCAGACCCTTGCCTTACCGCTTGGCCACGTCGCCGAAACGAAGACGTCAGCGCTCCGCCATCAGCCAGAATACCCGGCAAGACGGGTTTGCTGACACTTGCACCTGCGCTTCGCTCCGGCGCAAGCGCAGGTATCGCTGACGGCTGAAAGCTGACGGCTGCTCTCCAGAGCGGGCGATGGGATTCGAACCCACGACCTTCTCCTTGGCAAGGAGACGTTCTACCACTGAACTACACCCGCACGTGCAGGCGGGAGGATACCGTGAAAGCAGGGGGGTGTCAAGAAAACCCCCCTGGGCCACCGGCTGAGCCGGTCCGGGGAGGCCTCCCCCAGGCGCGGCTATCCCTTGAGTGCCCCGGCCATCAGGCCGCGCAGGAAGTAGCGGCCCAGGAAGATGTAGATCAGCAGCGTCGGCAGGGCGGTCAGCAGGGCGCCCGCCATCTGTACGTTCCACTGCACGATCTGGCTGCCGGCCATGTTGTTCAAAGCCACCGTTACCGGCCAGGTGCGATTGCCGGTCAGCACCACGGCGAACAGGAAGTCGTTGTAGGCCTGCGTGAACTGCCAGATCAGCACGACGACGAAGGCTGGGATCGAGAGGGGGAACACCACGTGGCGATACAATCCGACGAACCCGGCGCCATCGATGCGCCCGGCCTCAAGGACCTCGGTAGGGACGCCGGCATAGTAGTTGCGGAAGATCAGCGTGGTGATGGCGATGCCGTAGATCACGTGCACCAGGACCAGGCCGCTGATCGAACCGCGCAGGCCGAGGAACTCCATGAACTGCACGAGTGGGATCAGGATCGCCTGGTAGGGGATGAACATCCCGAACAGCAGCAGGGTGAAGATGACATCCGAGTACTTGAACCTCCACTTGGAGAACACATACCCGTTGAGAGAGCCCACGATCGACGAAATGATGGCGGCAGGAATGACCAGGCGCATACTGTTCCACAGATTGGGAGCCAGCTTCTCGTAAGCCAGGATGAAGTTGTCGAAGTGAATCCCGCTGGGCAGCGCCCACATCCGCTGCAGGTCGACCTCGGCGAAGCTCTTCAGGCCGGTGATGAGCAGCAGGTAAACCGGCATCAGGAAGAATGCCGCCATGAGGATCAGGATCAGGTACAGCAAGGGCCGGGTGAGCCGCCGGGTCATTTGGGGGTTCATGCCTCCTCCTCCGACCGCATGCTGTAGATCAGATAGGGAACAATCAGGATGGCCACAGTCATCAGCATGATGATCCCAATGGCGGCGCCCCGGCCGTAGTTGTTCCCGTCGAAGGTTGTCCGCCACATGTAGACGCCGGGAACATCCAGGGCGATGCTGTTCTGGCTGATGGCCACGATCAGGTCAAAGATCTTGAGCGAGATGTGCCCCAGGATGATGACCGCGCTCAACGTGACCGGGTTGAGCAGCGGCATGATGACATAGCGGTACATCTGGAACTCGCTGGCGCCGTCGACGCGGGCGGCCTCGCGCAGGTCTTCGGAGATCGCCCGCAAGCCCCCGAGGTAGAGGGCCATCGTGAAGCCGGCCATCTGCCAGACTGCAGGAATTGCCACGAATGCGATCCCCCAGGGCGGATCGGTAAGGTGCCAACGGCTGATCAGGGAGTCAAGCCCCAATTCCTGGAAGAGCAGGTTGATGCCGGTGATGCGCGTGCCCGTGGCGGAGTTCATCAGCCAGCGCCAAACGACGCCGGTGACAATGAACGAGATCGCCATCGGGAACAGGAACACGCTGCGGAAGAAGTTTTCGCCGCGCAACCTTTGATCGAGCAGGATGGCCAGGAACAGGCCTAGCGCCAGGCAGCTGGTGAGGAAGATGGTGGTGAAGATTGCCGTGTTGCGCACGTCGATGGCGAAGCGGGCGTCGCGGAACAGCTCCAGATACTGCCGCAGCCCGGCAAAGGTGTAGTCGGGCATCAGGCCGGTCCAGTTGCTGAGCGAGACGCGCAACGACCAGCCGATGAAGCCGTAGACGAAGATGGCCGTGGCGATGATCGACGGCAGGACGACCAGGATCGCCAGAAGTTGATCGCGGTTGACATAGCGGCGCGGGCGGGGGGGGGCGGCTCGGACGGGAACCGGCGTGGCGGTCATCCTCTCCCTCGTTGTCCTGGATTCTCACCCGGGATTCTAGACGATTATGCCCGGGCTGGGGGAACGGGAGGGGCGGACTTGCGCCCGCCCCTCCGCACTACGCGTGTCTCACGTCTACTCGTTGGGGTAGGTCGTGGCGGCGGTCACCAGCGCCGACTGGAAGGCGGCCATATCGCCTTCGGTCAGGAACAGACCGAGGGCGGTGTTGATCTCGTTCTTCCAGGTGTCGTTGGCCGTCACGCCGTGCGTCAGGCTGCCGACCACCCGGTCGGAGGCCCAATCGGCCATCGCCGTCTGCAGGTAGGCATTGAACAGCGTGGTGTCGCAGTCGGTGCGGGCGCAGATCGAGCCCTTGACGGGGTTGAAGGCTTCCTGCCCGGCCTTGGAGCCGGCGGTCTTCAACCAGGCCAGCGCGCCCTCGGCATGCGGAGCGCCCTTGGCCAGGGTGAAGCTATCGCTAAGGAACTGGAACGTGCCATCGGTGCCAGGCGGAGGCGCCCAGCCGTAGCCCTCACCCGGGACCAGGCCCAGGTTGCCGCCATCGACCGTGCCGGAGAAGTAGCCGTCGCACCAGTCGCCCATGATGTTGAAGGCGGCGTCGCCGTTGGCGACCAGCTGGGCGGCATCCTGCCAGGTCAGGCCGGAGGCGTCGGCGTTGACGTGCTTGAGCACCTCGGCATAGGTCTCGAGGGCGGCGGTCACTTCGGCGCTGCCCCAGTCACCCGTGCCATCCCACAAGGCGTTGTAGGCGTCCGGGCCGAGATCACCCAGCAGTACGACCTCCATCAGGTGCATGGCGGTCCACTGCTCGCCCATCGACAGGCAGATCTTGTCGGCAGCCTCGATGGTCTCGCAGGCGGCGAAGAACTCGTCCCAGTTGGTCGGAACCTGCACGCCCAGTTCGGCCAGCAGCGCCGGGTTGGTCCACATCACATTGGCGCGGTGGATGTTGACCGGCACCGAGTAGATCTGGTCGCCCTTCGAGATCAAGGGCAGCAGCGTGGCGGGCATGACCTTGCCCCAGCCTTCTTCTTCGAACAGGCTGTTGAGGGGCTCGATCTGGCCGGCCGCTACGTAGGTGCCGATGATCTCCTGCCCGGCGTGGGCCTGCCAGGAGTCCGGCGGATCGCCGGCCTGCAGGCGGCTGGCCAGCACGGCGCGGGCGTTGGTGCCGGCGCCACCGGCGACGGCGGCGTTGATGAACTCCGTGTCCGGGTACTCGGCGGCGAAGAGCTTGATCATGGCGTCAAGGCCGGCGGCCTCACCGCCGCCCGTCCACCATGAGAAGACTTCGACCTGGTCTGCCCCGGCCGGTGCCCCGCCGCATGCAGCCAGCAGGCCGGCCACGGTCAGCAGAGCCACGATAGTTGAGAGCTTGCGGATCATCTTGTTTTCCTCCTTGAGAGTAGGACAGCATTCGATCGGTTATTGCCTGTGTGTTGGCGTCGACTGTCTGGTAGATCACCTCCCTTCGGCTTGGAGTGGGTCAAAGCATCAAGTGGGGATTGGCTCGATCGCCAGCTGCCTGCGCCGGCGTGGCGGCGCGGCGGGCTGCGCCTCGGGGAATCCGGAGTGCACCAGGCGCGGCCGGCGGAGCAGCTCGTGCAGTACCAGCGCCACGCCGCCGATTACACAGGCATCGGCCTGAAAGGCCGAGACCACGATCTGGGTCGCTTGGCGCAGCTCACGCATCGCCCGCGTCTCGACGACCTGGCGGGCAGTCGGCAGCAAGTACTCATGCGCCCGGCTGAGCGAGCCGCCGAAGGCGACCAGCGTCGGATTGAGCAGGTTGACCAGGTTGGCGATCCCGATGCCCAGGTAGGTGCCGGTCTCGCTCAGCGCCCGGCGGGCAACGGGATCCCCCTGGCGGGCAGCTTCCAGGATGATCTCGAGCGTCAGCGGCGGACGGCCGTCGCTGCTCGGCTGGCTCAGCAGGCTGGCTTCGCCCGATTGGAGCGCGGCTTCGACGCGCTCGAGCAGCGCCCGCTGGCTCGCCAGACGCTCCCAGCACCCGCGGTTGCCGCAGCGGCACAGAGGTCCGTCCGGATCGATGGTCGTGTGCCCGGCCTCGCCGGCGTAGCCGGCGACGCCGGAGTAGATCTGCCCGGCCATCACCAGGCCAGCGCCCAACCCGATGTTGGCGACGACGTAGGCGAAGGTGTCGACATCCTGGGCGACGCCGAAGTAGCGTTCGGCCAATGCGGCAGCATTGGCGTCGTTATCGACGTGAACTGGCAGATTCAGGCGGCTCTCCAAGAGCTGGCGCAGCGGTACGTTCCGCCACCCCATGTTGGGCTCGAAGATCAGGCAGCCGGAGGAGACGTCAACCAGGCCAGGAATCGTGATCCCGACCCCCATCAAGCGGCGTCGGCTGCGCTGGCTATGCTGCCGAGCCTGGCGCAGCAGGGCGGTCAGCTTGTCGAGCACACCCTCCAGATCGTCATCCAGGCCGAATTCGGCCTGCTTGCGCCAGACGATCGCCGCGCGCAGGTTGGCCAGCACGACGCGCAGCTGGCCTACGCCGATCTCAGCGCCGATCATCCACCCAGCCTCGGCGTCGAGCTCGAGCAGCACGCCGGGGCGCCCGCCGGCCGAAGCGTTGCGCCCGACTTCGCGCACGAAGCCGGCGGCGATCAACTCATCGACCAGGTTGGAGATCGTGGTCTTGTTCAGCCCGGTGGCGGCCGCCAGGTCCGCCCGTGACAGGGGGGAGGCGACCCACAGCCGCTCGAGAACAATCGAGCGGTTGAGCTCGCGCACCAAGCTCTGGTCACCGGTTCGAAAACGGCGGGACATGGGGCTCCGGGTTAGTTTGTTGGGGCAACCAACGAAGTCTGCCAACACTGTACCACGGGGGCGGGGAAGGTGTCAACCGGCGAGACTCACCGGGGGGCCGGCCAGAAGTGGTGATTGCCCGAGGTTCGGCGCTGCTCGCCCGGCCCTCGCCTGTGCGGCGTCAGCTGCCGTGCCTGGCGCAGCAAGCCGCGCGTGCTTGACTCCCGTCGAAGACAGATATTGTCCAATAGAACTCATGGTCAAGCCCGGCCCTGGCTCGGATTCCTCGCCGGGCCCGCTCGAGGGGATTTCGGCCCAGCCGGGCAGCGAGCCCTCGCTGGCGTAGCAACTCGCCGATCAACTGCGCTGGCGCATCGCCACGCAGGAGCTGCCCCCCGGAGGCTTCCTTCCGCCGGCGCGCAACCTGGCGGCGAACCTTCACATCCATCTGCCCACGGTTCGCGCCGCCTACCACCTGCTGGCTGCCGACGGACTGGTCGAGGTCCGCCGCGGGAGTGGCACGCGTGTCTTGCCCCATCCCGCAGCAGCGCTCGCCCGACCCGGCACCGCGGCCACGCATACGATCGCCGTCAGCCTGCCTTCGATCGCCAATCCCTTCTACCACCTGCTTGTGGAAGGCATCGAGACTGAGGCTTCCAGCGACGGCACGCTGGCGTTTCTGTGCCTGACTCACGACGATCCGCTGCTAGCCGAGCGTCACGCCCGCCAGGTGATTGCCAGCCGGGTCGATGGCCCTGTGGCGGCCGATGACCGACTCGCGCATCCGGGCGGTCATGCCTATGGCGTTGGAGGGCTCGTATCTGTTCGGTGAACGCGGGCTGGGCTTTCTCGATCGGCCGGTTCTGATGATCATCGGAAGCGAGGATTCCCGCGACACCGACTTCGAAACCGAGTCGCTGTGGGTGTTCGAGCGCATGGGCGAGCCTGACCGAGGCCAGATTGCCTTCCTTGGGCAGGAGCACATGATGGTCTTTGACCTCGAGCCGGCGGCGCGCATGCAGCACTTCATCACTGCCTTCTTCGCTCATCCCCTGCAGGGGCGCGACGAGTACGCAGCCTACTCCTCAGCGGAGTTCGTGGCGCAGTTCGGTGATCTCCAGTGGTTTGGGCCGCCCGCTGACTGAACAACTTCATCCGTCGGCGCGCAAGCGGGCCGCTGCGCTCCCGGCGGCCGGGGGGAGTCGCCTTGCCCGGCCCGGATCCGGGCATTTCGGGCGGGCGCGGCACGCGCCCCATCGGTTGGGTGCTGCGCACAGCGATTCCTTCCCACCGCAACGCATGCTACACTGGTCGCGCCCGCAGCTTCCGCCAGGAGGACGCGCCATGAGGGTGATCAGTGAGGGCCGGGGGCCGATGCTGCAGCCACCCGACATCAACGCCTTCCGCGAGTGGAATCGCCGCAAACCGAAGGGGCTGATCGACAAGCGCATGTCCGAGCGCGAGGCGATTGAGCGCTTTGTCAAGGACAACGACTACCTCGGCACCGAACTCTACGGCTCGGTCCGGGCGCCGATGTCGCTGGTGCGCGAGCTGATCCGCCAGGGACGCAAGGGGCTGCGCGTCGCCGGGCAAAGCGTGCTTGAGATCGATCTGCTGCTCGGCGCCTCGATGGTCACGGCCACCGACTTCACCTACATCGGTCTCGAGCTGTATGGCGTGTCGAATGTGCTGCGCCGGGAGGTGGACGCCGGCAACCTCGAGCAGATCGTCGAGTGGAGCAACGCCGGCCTGGCGTGGCGCTTCAAGGCCGCCGCCATGGGTGTGCCCTTTCTGCCGATGCGCTCGATGCTTGGAACGGACACATTCAACTACAGCGCCGCCAAGGTGGTGGAGTGCCCCTTCACCGGCGAGCCGATCGGCCTGGTCCCGGCGCTGATCCTTGACGTCGGCCTGATCCATGTTCACCGGGCGGACAAATACGGCAATGCCCAGATCGACGGCATCAGCGGTTTTGCCTACGAGATGTCGCGCGCTTGCCGTCGACTGATCCTCAGCGTTGAGGAGATCATCGACACCGAAGTGATCCGGGCGAAGCCCGACCGCACGATCATCCCCTATTACCTGGTCGATGCGGTCGTCGAGGCGCCGTTCGGATCGCACCCCGGCGAGATGTGTTACCTGTATGAACGCGATGAGCCCGGGATCAAGGAATGGGTGGAGGCCTCGAAGACCGCCGAGGGCACGCGTGCCTACCTCGATCGCTACGTCTACGGGCCCTCCGACCACGCTGCCTACCTGGAGTTGATCGGCCGGGAGCGGCTTGCCGAACTGCAGGCGATGGTGCCGGGGAGGGGCGGATGAGCGAAAAGGCTTACAACCCCACCGAGCTGCTGATCTGCTCGGCTGCCCGGTTAATGACCGACAACACCACGGTCTTCGTCGGGACCGGCATCCCCATGCTGGCGGCGGCGCTCGCTCAGAAGATGCACGCCCCCAACCTGATGACGATCTTCGAGTTTGGCGGCACCGGCGCCATCCTGGATGACCTTCCCATCGCCGTTGGCGGACGGCGCACGTTCCATCGAGCACTGGCGGCAGCGGGCATCTGCGACGTGATCGAGGCCGCGCAACGCGGCTTCGTCGAGTACGGCTTCCTCGGCGGGGCGCAGATCGATCCCTACGGCAACCTCAACAGTACCGTGATCGGGGATCATGATCATCCCAAGGTGCGCCTCCCCGGCAGCGGCGGCGCCAACGATGTCGGCTCACAGTGCTGGCAGACGATCGCCATCATGCGCCACGACCGGCAGCGCTTTGTCGAGAAGGTCGATTTTGTCACGACACCCGGCTACCTGACGGGTCCGGGAGCCCGCGAGGCGGCCGGTCTGCCGCCCGGCACCGGCCCGTACCGCGTCGTCACCAACCTGGCAATCCTTGGCTACCATTCGGAGACCCGGCGCATGCTGCTCGTGGCGACGCAGCCGGGGATCAGCCTGGAGCAGGTTCAGGAAGCGACGGGGTTCGCCCTTGAATGCATGGACCCGGTGCGTGAGAACCCTGAGCCCAGCCCCGAGGAGTTGCGTATCCTGCGGGAACAGGTCGACCGCGAGCACTTCTACATCTGAGCGATGACACCCGCCGGCGAAACGAGGGTTGACCAGGAGGTAGCGACCCATCGGCCGGGGCGAGGCATGCGGCCCTGGATGGGATGCCTGGTCAGCCTGCTGTTGTCGCTGGTGTGTTTGTGTCCGACCTGGACCGTGCTCTGGCTGGGGATGCGCGGCGACGTCGTTGTTCGCACTGCCCCCCTCGGCGAGCTGCGATTGTGGATGGCCCGCGACGAACGTGGCCCCGTCTTGGCGGTGTCCAGTGTGCGCGCCGTCCCCTCGAGCGCCGGCGCCGACTGCCGAGCGACTCGCGTCCAGTTCCTTCGGATTTGGACCTACCCGGGACCGGAGTCCGCGCACTACTGCACCTGCGCGACGGCTGATGGCGGCTCGAACGAGATCCCCGGAGCCTGCCCCCCATGACCGATCCTCGCCATCGATTGCCGATTACGGATTCCCTTCCCCTGAGTCAAGTCCTGGTGGGCGACTGTCTCCAGCTGCTGCAGACCCTGCCGGAGGGGTCGATCGATTTGGTGTTCGCCGACCCGCCCTACAACCTGCAGTTGCGCCAGGAGCTGTGGCGGCCGAACCAAACTCGGGTCGACGCTGTCACGGATGCCTGGGATCAGTTCGAGGGATTCGAGGCGTACGACGCATTCTCGCGCGCCTGGCTGCAGGCTTGCCACCGGGCGCTCAAGCCTCAGGGCTGCCTGTGGGTGATCGGGACCTATCACAACATCTTCCGGCTCGGGACGATCCTGCAGGACCTCGGCTACTGGATCCTGAACGACATCGTCTGGATCAAGAGCAATCCGATGCCCAACTTCCGCGGGGTGCGCTTTGCCAATGCCCATGAGACCCTGATCTGGGCAGCCCACTCCAAACAGGCAGCCTATACCTTTCATCATCATGCTATGAAAGCGCTGAACGAGGACCTGCAAATGCGCAGCGACTGGGAGCTGCCCATCTGCAGCGGCAAAGAGAGGCTGCGGGTAGAAGGGAAGAAAGCCCACTCGACGCAGAAGCCCGAAGCGCTGATGTACCGGGTGCTGCTGGCATCGACCCATCCCGGGGATATTGTTCTCGATCCGTTCTTCGGCACCGGGACGACGGGCGTCGTCGCCAAGCGACTGCGGCGCCGGTGGATCGGGATCGAAAGGGACGAGGCCTACGCCGAATTGGCGCGCCAGCGCATCGGTGCCGAAGCGGAGCCGTCTGAGGACGAGCGCGTCTTCCAGCCTCCGGTGAACCGGCGTTCGGCCCGGCGGCTCCCTTTCGGCCGCCTGCTCGAAGTGGGGTTGGTCCGTCCCGGCCAGTCGCTGTTCTTCCGGGGGGACCGTGGGCGCCCCGCCACGGTGACCGCGGATGGCCGGCTGGTGTGTGATGGGTTCACTGGCTCGATCCATCAGGCCGGGCGCTACCTCTCCGGCGGGGCGCCGTGCAACGGCTGGGATGCCTGGCACTTCGAACAAGCTGCCGGAGAGCTTCGCTCGATCGACCATCTGCGGGTGCAACTGAGGGCGCTCGATGGCGGTGATCTGCCGTGAAGGGAAGCTGGCTAATCGTTCCTGTCTGAGCGGCTTGTGGATCACCGTTGAAAGCGAAGCGTCGGGGCGCTGTTTGCCCCGACGCACACATTCCAGTTTGATGCGGCGTGTGCCTATCAGGAAGAAGGCAGTCATGCCTCAGCTTCGGGCCTCGCCGGTGCTGGCTTCTCCTTCTCCTTCTCGATCACGACCTTGTGGCGTGGCTAGTACTTCATCAAGTCGTCCACTTGCAGCCTGGCCTTGCCGTGCATGTTGCATTCCCAGAAGTCGTTGTCGTACGGCACGCCATGCCACAGCACTGGCTCGGCCACCCGTCTTCCCCGGGGAGCACAGCGCCTCCTGCCGCTCGAGCGTAGGGTGAGGCTCGCCGACGAGGATGCAGCACTTGCCGCCGCCGGTCACCAGCCACACGTCGAAGAGGGGCTTGGCGCCGGCGGAGGAGCCTGTGAGGCCGGCGGGCAGGCCTGGACCCACGGCGAAGGGTTCAGTTTCGTGCCGATTAAGAGTGAATGGTTCGACGGTAGCGCCGCCTGGCAGGCCGGAAAGGAAGCCGGTCTGTGTGCCAATGGCCGTTCCCTGACAGACATGGCCATGAACACGATCGGTCGTGTGACGATGTATGGGGCCGTAGGCATCCGTGGCCCACACGGTCCCCTGGTAGGTGCCGTCGGAGGCAAGACACCCGGAGTGGGTCAGCCTCGTCTGAACACATCCCTCAGACATCGGTGCGACACCGAGCGCAATCTCGGCAACCAAGTCGCCAATCCGGATCCAACGTACAAGGGAGCTCCCAAGCTGGCGACGTGCTTCATGCTATCTCCGCAGGGGCGCGCGCCACAGAACCCCCGACTTGCGGAATCCGTGCATGTTGATTTCGGACGTGGTGTGTCCAGCATGGCGGGGGACTGCCCTGGGAGCGGCCTGAACACGGTATCGGAGGAAGCGAGCGGCGGAGTGCAAATCTGCCCCGGAGCACAGAACACCCCCGCCCATGGACGGCGAGGGTGCTGCTTCCCGCTGGTGCCGAGAGCCAGAATCGAACTGGCGACACCGCGATTTTCAGTCGCGTGCTCTACCAACTGAGCTATCTCGGCCTGGGCAGCATTCTACTCGGCGCATGATTCACCGTCAAGCCGCGCTCGCGCCCCGAGGCAGGCCTGCCAGCAGGAACCGGCGACTGGCAACTGGCGATCAGCAATCCAAGCCGGGCCCTGTAGCCAACTGCTGGCCGCTGGCGAGTACCCACATGCGTTGAATCGCGGGAGCATTCCACTTCGAATCGGAATTCTTGTGGCAGCAGGTTCGACGAGGAAGTGCAGCCCTGATGCGAGTACAATTCGGCGGGTTTCCCCCGGGGCCGAGATGCGTCTCCCCCGCGCAAACCGGAGATCCGCAGGAGACTTCATGACCCAAGCTGCACTAACCCAGGCGCTTGCCAAAGCGAAGGATACTCGCGAGGTGGTGATCGACTCGGGTGCGCTCCATCAGACGGATGCCGTGCTCGAGCGCTGTTTCGGGGATCAGGCCGTCGGCCTCGTTGCCGATGCCAACACCTATGCTGCGGCCGGCGAGGCGCTGGCACAGCACCTCGAGGCGGCGGGACGGCGAGTCGTGGTCATGCATGTCTTCCCCGGCACGCCGCGCCTCCACCCGGACATCGAACACGTCGACCGCCTGGTTCAGACGCTTGGGAGCAGCGACGGGGTGCCACTCGCCATCGGGTCGGGTGTGATCAACGATCTGACCAAGCTGGCTGCACACCGCCTGGACCGACCGTACGCCGTCGTCGGCACGGCGGCTTCGATGGATGGCTACACCGCCTACGCCTCGGCAATCACCCACAACGGCGTGAAGAAGGTCGATCCGTGCCCAGCGCCGCGGGCGCTGATCGCCGATCTGGATGTGATCGCGGCCGCTCCGCCCGGCATGAGCGCGGCCGGGTATGGCGACCTGCTGGGCAAGTACACGGCCCTGTCAGATTGGCGCATTGCGCACGCTTTGGGCATCGAGAGCATTGAGCCGATCTCCTGGGGCCTGATGGAGCAAGGGCTCGGACCATGGACGGGCAACCCCGAGGGGGTGCGGGCCGGTGAGCCGGCGGCGCTGCGCGATCTGGTCGAGGGACTGGTCATCGCCGGCCTCGCCATGCAGATTTCGAGCTCCACCCGGGCTGCCTCGGGCAGCGAGCATCTGTTCAGCCACCTGTGGGAGATGCAAGGGCTGACTCATGGGGGAGAGAGCGTGCCGCATGGAATCCAGGTCGGGATAGGCACGTTGGCCTCCTCCAGCCTGTTGCATTGGCTGATCAGGCGGGGTCTTGATGACCTGCCGCTCGACCCGCAGGCCTGGCCGACGCCCAGCCAGCTTGAAGCCGAGATCCGCCGGTCTGATCTCGGTCCCGCCCAGGCCGATCACGCCGTCCGGGAATCGCTCGCCAAGCACTTGTCGCAGCAGCAACTGATGGATCGCCGCCAGGGTGCGAAGCGGGCCTGGCCGGAGCTGAGCCAATCCTTGAGCGGATGGTGCCCAGCTCCCGAGGTTCTGCGGGGCAAGCTTGCGGCTGCCGGCTGCCCTACGACTCCCGCCCAGATTGGCCTGAGCTCGCTCCGCCTGAGGGACTCTTACGCACTTGCGCGGCACGTCCGTTCCCGCTACACGGTGCTCGATCTGGCGGTTGAGACGGGGCTGCTCGAACCGGCCCTCGGGTCGCTCTTCTCAGGTCAGGGCTTCTGGGGCGGCGGCTCGGCAGCGTAGAGAAGGCACAGCGCAGCGTGGCCCAGGGCCCAAGCCTCCGCATGTAGCCCACCCACGTCCGCCCCCCGTGGAACCAGCATTCGCTGGGGTCCAGCGTTGCGGCGAATCGGCTCCCACCCTGACCGAAGAAGGCCACCTCCAGCGCCTCGTTCCGGGCGACGGCGAGGGGCCTGCTGGGCGCCTGAAAGACGCCCTCAGCAGGTTGCTTCTGCAGGCGAGGTTCACAACCCCGAAGGGGATCCTGCGGGCGTGCCGCACGCAGACTATGTGCGCGCTAGGACGGACGATGCCAGCCAGGAACGTGATCCAGTGCCTGGTGGATATCGGTCACAATCGCCGCGCCCGCGTCGCGCAGGGCGCGCGCTTTCTCTGGATGATCGGGGATCCCGAGGAGCGTCAGGCGCAGGTTGAGCCCATACTTGCGCAGCGCCGCGGCCGCCGCCGCGGCGCTGCGCACTCCTTTCGACGCATCCTCAATCGCAACCACGCGCGCCCCGTCCAATGCCGACCAACAGGAGCCCAGCCTTCCATCCAGTGCAAGCGCCGCCGCATCCATCAGAGCGTCTGGCAAGGCAGCGTCAAGCGCCAGCTGCATCGCCGTCAACACATGGATGGGCGAGGGCTTGAGCAAGGCGTGGGGCTCCAGGCCGCGCTGAGTCGCCAGCCACGCCAGGTCCCCCATGCCGACGATCGGCAGCCCACCCAGGCCGGCGCAGGCCAACCCGATCTCTGCCTCCGGGGCGCCGCTGGTGCCATCCGGCCCCGAGGATGGGCGGTTGGTGAAGATGGCGAAGGCGTGGTTGGGCCGGGCGATCCACGATCGCAGCGCTTCACGTTCGATTGGATTCAGCCTCGGGCGATCGCAGGTTGACAGGTAGCTCTTCGTCTGCAACTGGGGCGCCAGCCGGTAGAGCGCCTCGAAGCGCTCGCTGCCGAGATTGAGTTCCTGGATCAGGCGGAAGGTCAGCGAGCGCTCCGGATCGCGTGCGTCTTGCACCATGCCGACCAGCGTCTCCAGGCGTGCGGGCGGCAGGTGCGCGAACTGCGAACGCAGCAAAGCGATTGCGTTCTCGCGCGGCCGCGATTCCGTCGAACGATCATCGCTGAGGATGCGCGCGAAGCCGGCAAGGTCCGGGACGGGCAGCCCGTGGGGCGGCAGCAGCTTCTCCGGCAAGCGCAAGCCGAGGCTGGCGTCGGGGGCGAGCTGCCACAATCGTTCCAGCAGGAGCGCGGTGCACATCGCGGAGGACTCCCACTCGGAAGTGATCCCGGCGGCTTCGAAAGCCAGCACACCCTCCAATGGCAATACCGGGGATGCAAAGCCAAGCGCCGCGCCCACCAGGTCCATGGTCCGCCGCAGCGACTCATGGTAGCTGTGCGATTCCAGCAACACCCCGTCGAGGTCACTGAGCAGCAGGTTCATGGGCGCGGTCAGGCTCCCCATGCGCCCGTCAGTTCGAACGCATCGATGTCCAACCACTGGGTCTCGGTAGTGGGGATCAGGCCGAAGCGAAATCCCGATTCGGCAGTGGCTGTGGCGTACTGGTTGTCGATCCAGGCCACGAAACCAAGCGGGCCGGCCATCGAGATCGCCGTGCGCAACACGACCTGGCCATCGAGCCGGAGCTCGGCGTGATCTTCCTGCCACTCGATTTCATAGGCGTGCCATTCGGCAAGGTCAACCGGAAGCATGGCCTCGGCTCCCTGGACCTGGGCGAGCGCCCGGCGCAGCACCGGCCCGCGCAGCGGAGGGATCTGAGAGAGGACAACGGCGGCGGGGGCGAGTGTGAACAGCGCCGCCGAGGGCATCGGCCTGGTCGTCAGGTGCATCGCCTTCCACCCGTGACCGGACATGCCGGGGGTGAAGCGCAGATCCGCTGGAGGGGAGGCGTAGAAGAACCAGAGTGCGCGCGGAGCGGCGGGAAGCCGGCGGGCGGCGCCGCCCTGACCGAGCGAGACGGCGAATGGGTCGTTCCAGAAGCCGAAGCCGAGTGTGCCACGGGGTGAGGCATGCGAAGCACGGGCGCGCAGCCGCAGGTG
>Ga0105099_10000240_pt1 | contig 37302 bp, 27 predicted proteins | sample PPLLak3cmMay2015_2_FD_79138 | JGI IMG/M metagenome (GOLD analysis project Ga0105099, IMG submission 79138) | Freshwater sediment microbial communities from Prairie Pothole Lake near Jamestown, North Dakota, USA - PPLs Lake P8 Core (1) Depth... | ecosystem: Environmental > Aquatic > Freshwater >... | reverse complement strand
CTCTTGGTCGCCCTTGAAATAGATCTCAATCAGGTCGATCCGGTCCTCGTCCGGGAACCAGGCGTAGATCACCCGGATTCCGGTCATGGCGCCTTTGCCCTTCAGGGATCGGCAGGCGAATTTCTTCGCTTTGAAAACCGCTGGAGATTCAAAACCCAGACCGGTAACGCGAAATGTGCCACGATTATCCAGCATGAGCCGATGCGACAATATGAGCTGGCCAGATATGAATTCGGTCAAATCTTCCTCCAAAGTGGGAAACCGCTTGACCAACCGTTTCATATCCTTATCGAATTCAGGCAACCGATCGATTCTAAGGGGCTTTGCTTGCATAATCTCGAACCGAATAGGGGGCGGTGCGATAGAAAACTGATTCATAAGAGATGGATTTCTGATTCTCGGTGGTCAGCCAGGGAACATCTCCGTGAGAATACTCGCTGATCCGGGCGGCGTTCCAGTCGGTGAAGCGGTTGAGCACCTTGTCGATCAAGCCGATTTCACTGGCTTTCAGTTTGGATAAATCGGCAACCCGCAGCGGCAGGTATTTCGTTTGCGGGTACTGAAAGTAAATGCTCTTGATTTTTTCGATTTCTTTGTCTTGAATCATCCGATCGACAATTTTCTTGAATTCCACCGGCGTCGGGCCGTGGGTGTTTTTAAGGTAGGTGGCACCGATCAATTGCTCTTCGTACAGCTCGTAGTGATCGAAATCGATGAAATAGAGAAGCTTATAGATGACCGTCTCGCCGATATTCGGCTGGGATCCGACCTTGTTCAGGATATACAGCAACACTTCCCGGAACTTATCCAGATTCTTTTGGGGAACGGAGATGCGCATTTCATTTCGATCAGCGACGGTTTTATTCTGCGGCAGGACGACAACGGGTTCGGATTCGGGATCGAGCAAAGATTCAATCGAGACATTCAATATCGCAGCAAACAATACTAACTCCTGCGAAGAGATCTTGCGCCGGCCGCTCTCGATCTGAGACAAAGCCGGTCGTGAAATTCCCATGGCTGCAGCTATCCTTTCCTGGCTGAGTTTTTCCTTTTCCCGCAATTGCTTCAAGCGCTTCCCCAGGTTTTTTCCTTCTTGATTCATTTTATACCTAAAGAGAAATTAACATTTGTTTCAATATCTGTCAACCATCCGTTTGGTTTTCTAACATTTCGGATAATGTTTTCTCGTCGGATTCTCTTGAAAACGTTTATATATCTTATAAAAGCCGCCGATCAGAACCGGAAACTCCAGAGGAGTTTGCCCGTTTCCAGGTCGATGGCGCAGGCGTGTAATTGGTGGATCAGCACTAGTTTTCCGGCGGCGATATCGAAGAAGGTAAAACGAAACTCAGGATTCCCTTTGGAGAAAACGGTCTTGAAGGAATTGGTGGGGCGGGCTTGGCCGATGTCAAAAAAGAGATAGGACGGCTTCACCGTCCAGACCGATTGGAGGCTCCATTCCCCTTTCAGGCTGAGGCGGGAGATGAGCAGCCCGGCATCGGGGGCAGTCGATTCCCGGTGCAGGACCAGGAAAGAATGGGGATCGGGCTGCAGCAGCGGCTCACTGGAAAGATGCCCGACTCCTTCCTGCAACGATTCCCGCATCCGGACGATCTGATCAAGAGCCCGCTCGACAGACATGCGCTTCTTCCGTTCACTTTGATCGGGGGAGCGTTCGGGAAACTTCACCAATTCCTCCCGAAGAGAAACCTCCTGCTCCGCCAGCGTCAGGGAGATACGCAACGGATCGGCATCGAGCAGCAGTTTTCCGTCCAGGAAGCTGAGGTCGGAGTCCAGGACATGGTTATCGTACTCAACTCGCTGGCGCATCTCCCCCTTCAGGAAGGCAAAGCAGCCGCGGAAGCTGCCGCTTCGGGAGAGGAGCGTGCGGTGGTCGGCCAGGTCGCTCATGGAAAAATCGGGGGAAAGTCTTTGCGCCCTCAGGGTCGCGGGATCTACGGCCCAGTGGAAGCCGCTCCGGTCGGTGACCACCAAGCGGTTGGTTTGAACATCGAAACCGTAGAACTGATCGATCCGCGACCATTCCGGTCGGGCCAGGGTACTATGCAGATCAGGGTTTTCCTGGGTCAACCGGTTCTCGCCGACGCGGACTTCGAGGCTGCGGACATCCCGGGCGTGCAGACCCAGTTGCGGATCCGTCGAGTAGACCCAAACCAACCCGGCCGCCTGTCCCAGGAGCGCCGCTCCCTTTTTGATCCGCTTGCCGAAGACGTGGCGGGCCAGCATGGTTCCAGTCCCGAGATCGTAGGCGCTGAGGCGCAGGTCCTCGTATCCGGAGATCATGGTGATACCGCCCCCGGAGCTCTTGGAACTGGCCTGGAAGACCGTTTCCAAGGTCAGCAGAATCGGCACACCGGAGGAGTCCTGGGCGATCACTGCCGTCTTGATATCGTCGGCTGTTCCCTTGACGGGCGACTTGTGCATGCAGGCAGCCGCGAGAACGAGCAAACTGATCACGCTCATCCGTATCAAACGATAATCTCCGGAATTCATATGTCTCCTTTTTTTCGCTGGTGACCCAGATCTCACTCTTTTTCCCACCGCGACAAGGTTGCCATGTATTCGATAAACTTGTCAGGTTGGGTTTCCCGCATCCGTTTCCGGTACTCCTCCAAGAGACCTCCGGGATCATCCCGATAGCGCCTCTTCTCAGCCAAGATCAGCAGGTGGAGGAAGCGAATGCTGGCCGGGGCTTCGTCTGTCTCGGTTTTCCCCATTATCCAGCGTTCATAATCATCGCTCATTTCCTGAATACGGATGATTTTCTTTCTCCACAACTGCAATGGAAACTCCACCCAGGCTTCATCATTCGTGTTCCGGCCGCACACATCACACCACTCGGCACGTATTTCCTCATCTGCGAAAAACCGTTCCCGGCATCTTCTCGGATCATTGAACAAAGCCATTCCCAAATATCGACGGGCTGCACGGGAGTCTCCCATTTTAGCAACCGCAAAGCTTTGAATTTGCCTGTTAAGCGAGTCTTCTTCATGCCCGGCCATGTAATGAAAGGCAGCCTCCAGTGCGTTTTGATATTCCCCGCATTCCAGGTGGATTTCACTCGCGGGCATATCCGGAATTAAGAATCCGCAGAACCCTACCGGAAGAATCCTGGACAATTCGGCATAGAACCCCGACCGGATGGAAGACCACTCCGAATCCAACAGTGCAGGGATAGGGCCTCCTTCCAATTCCCGGTAATATCCGGCCAACAACTCCAGGTTTTTCCGGTCCATGCTGGCGATCCGAACCCGGAGCGAATCCAACGCGGTTCTCTTCTCCGCGAACCGCATCGGCGGGTAAAAAGACCGGCCCAATTCGCTGAAATCGGCTATGGCCCCATCGATATTGAAGTCGCGCAAACATTGGAAAAACCTCACCCCCAACAGGTTGCTGTCATCAAACAAGCTTCGCTGTGTATACTCCATCCGACGTTTTCCCGAAATGGATTCAGGTAGTCTCCATTATACCGGAACCCGCTTCGGATGCAAGTCCGACATGAGGCTGATCGTAATAATGATTGGAGCGGGCAAGCCGACCATGAGAAAAGAAGCCTTCAGGTGTCCTGCTCGGTCAGAACTGGAACCGGAGGCCCAGGCGCAGGACACGGGGAGACGTCAATTCGGCAATCACTCCGGCGTTTCCTGTAGTATTCACCCATTTCTGGAGAGCGATATCCCAGGTCCCGTACTGAAATTGATTCTGTCTTTGAGCGGTCGAGGAGTTCAGGACATTGAAGAGATCGAGGATAAAATAGAGCGATCCCTCCCGGCCCAGCCGTATCCTCTTTTCCAGGCGCAGGTTCAGGTTGGCCAAGGCGGGCATGCGGGTGGCGCCGAAGGGTTCGAGCAATACCCTGACCTGGCGCGACGCGATATCTGGCGCGCGGTCATCACGCAGGATAACGCTCCGTTCCAGGATATTTCCCTCGCGGGCAGTGAACAACGCCGAGACACTCATCTCCCAAGGGAGCTGATAAAGGGCGGAAATGGCCATAATCCAGCGGGAGTTGTAGTATTGACCGACCCTGCCGTTCCCGAAAAAAGCGGCGTAGGGTTGTCCGTCCAAAGCCCAGATATTGGTGGGATCGGCATAGCCCACTCCCTCACGATACGATTCCCATTGATTCTGCAGGGTGAACACCCCCCGGGCCATCCAGTTTCCCGCCAGTTTTTTATCGACCGACAGATCGATCCCCCAATATTGTCGTTTATATCCTTCACGCGGGGTTAATAACCGGTCTGGATAGGGACCGGATTCTCCCGAGGAAAACAGCGGGAGATAATAGGGCCGGCCGGCAACAGCCCCGGTCTCGATATCACCCCAGGCGGGATGACCGGGCAGAACGGCGGGAACAGTACCGGCTTCCCAGAAACAGGTCGGGTTGTCGAAGCGCTCCCCCGTCACTCGATTCCAGGGTACATTCCATAAAAAACCATTGAAGAGGCGATAGGTGGCGGCCAGAGAAATCCGGAGGTCGCGGCCGAATTCATGGCTGTAGGAGACAACCGCCTCATTGGTACAGGGAGAACGCAGTTTGCCGTCGACATCGACATAACGGCTCTCGCTAGTCATGGAGCCGGAGCTCCCCCAGGTGAGGGCCCCACGCCACAGGTATTCCAAAGCCGAGGACGGATCGCCGACGAATCCCCCTTGGTCATCGAAGACCTGGTAGGGACTCCGACCGCCGTTGGCATTCGTCCGGTACCAATAGAGCTCGGCAGCGGATGCCTGGCCATTGCCATCGGCATCCTTCCACCAGAAGTTCACTTCAGCTTCTGAATTCTGATATCCGAAAAAGTCGCTTTGGGTTGTGCCGAATTGGTCTCCATAGCGGGCCAGCGTCAGCATCAGGACCTGCCGGCTTTCACCGCCGATGTCCCAGAAGATACCCAGCCGGGGCGACCAGATGGGGACCCGGTACTCGTCCGGCCTCAGCGCCGGCTTGATCAAATCTGGGAACAACCGGTCGAGCAGCGGCCGGGCGTCGGCTGCGATGATCTCCTGCACGACCGCGTGATCGGGATCGATGGTGTCATAGACCTGTTCCTGGAGAAAGGGGGCATACTGATCGAATCGGACGCCCGCCTGGAGAATGAAATTCCCGAATTTCAATCGGTCTTGCAGGTAAACGGAGATCTGATCGACGTTTCCCTGCCACATGTCGGGGCGTTCGATCCGCAGGACCGACCAGGCCGAACCGATGGGTTCGTTCACCCCGTCACCGTCGAAATCGAAGAAATTTCCGGGGTCGAAGATATAAAGCCACATATTGCCATAATAGGATTGCCGGCCTGAGGAAGACGCCCGGTTCCACTCGATGCCGCCGAGGATCTCCTGGTCGAGTCTTCCCAGGCTTCGGGGAAACAGCGTGAACTGGGCCATTACCTGATTCCTGGACTGCCGAGAGGAGAACCGGGGAAATGCTCCGACGGTAGTTAAGTCCGAGACGCGGTATAGTTTTCCCTCGTCCCCGGCTTTATAATGGAAATCGAAGCGGGATCGAGCCCACTTCAATTGCAGCCACCCCCAATTTCCCAGGATATGCTCGTCGGAGACCTTCAGGATATAATTATCGAACAAGGAAGGGACATAGGTCGAAATCGGAGCGGCGCTGAGATTCCTCGGCCCGGGACCGGGAATGCGCTCCTCCCGGTGGATCGTTGCGGAAAAGAAGGCATTCAACCGGTTGGCTCTGGATGGAAAAAAATTCAGGTTGACCGTAGGGGTCAGGAGGGAGTGTTTTTCTCCATTGGTGCCGCCGTCGGCCGGCCAGAGGTTCTGATAGGCGAGTCCTCCCCAGACATTGAGTTTGTCGCGGACGATCGGCATCCCCAAGTGAAACCCTGCATCGAAGAGATGTCGCAGATCGATATCTCCCCCAAACACTTTCCCGGACAGATCGCCGGTGTGGTTATCCCCCTGCAGGGAACTTCCCGAATAGTAGAACCGTCCCCCCCAGCGGAGGTGATCCCCCCCCGAGCGGGGGATCAAATTCACCCGCACACCCCCAGTCTGCCGGGCGACATCGACACCGACTGTGGAGACCTGCATCTCCTCGACGGCGTCAAAATCCCAGACCATTCCCGGCGTGCCGGGTTGGTCCGGCCGCCCCAGGTCGATCCCGGCCAATTGCCACTGGTTGGCGGTGTCTCCGTTATGGCCCCGGGCTACGACTCCGGCGGGATCGAACAGATTGAGCCCGGCCGAGTTTTCCCGGTCGACAAGGACTCCCGGAGCCAGGACCAGGAGCGAGTAGGGATCCCGCCCCGTTGGCAACTGCTGCATCTCCTCGAAGGTGATGATCCGGGTCGCGGGATTGTCCGAGAAATACATCGGGTGGGGCATCGGTGAAAGTGACGGCTCTACATGGATCCGCTCAAATTCCAGTGTCCAGTCAATGACCGTCTCCCCGCCGGCCGTGACCGTGACGGACTCCCGGACCAGCGGTTTGACACCGTCCATCTCCGCCTGCAGACGGTATCCGGAACGGGCCGGCAGCTTTTTAAAGCGATATGTCCCGTCGGCGGCTGTCTTCGTCTGCAAACCCCGGGGCAGATCGACATGCGCCAACTTGAGGATCACCCCTTTCAGGGGAGAGCTGTCCTGGGTCCAAACAACCCGCCCCCGGATCGTCCCCATCTGATCTGAAGCATGAGCAAATAAAACGGATAGAAGCAAACTTAACAACAAAATCAATGGTTTCATTTCTCCCTCCTATACCATGAGTTCTTTATATAATAATTCACTAAAAAAGATCAAGTTCCGATCATTCCGGCAGCGAATCGCCGAGCAAATGGACACAAAAACCGACCGCCGCCCCGTTCTCATGGAACCGTGGATAAATTGTCAGCTCGGTTCCCGCGGTTCGATGTCACCGGATAACTCGAAAAAAGACAGCCGGTTTTCCCCTTGACAAGAAATGGGGTTTCAATGTACAAAATAGAATCCGCAAAATACAAGGAGAAAACATGTCCGACGTGAAAGAAGTCATTTTGAATTACGTGAAAAACGAGTACCTGGAAGCCGACGACGACCGCGAAGTGGGCTATGACACCCCGCTCATCTCGGGCGGTATCGTCGATTCCTTTTCCATGGTTTCCCTGAAGCGTTTTCTGGAAAACCAGTATAAAATCCAGATCCCCGACGCCAAGGCCACTCCCGAGGCCTTCGACACCGTCAACAACATCATCGCCCTGCTCAAAGATTTCGACATCCAATAGGTGCGACCATGTCCTATTCAACTGAACTTCGCCAGGTGTTCCAGACGGAATTGGACCGGCTGAAATCGGAAGGGATCTTCAAGGAAGAGCGGGCCATCTGCACCCCGCAGAACTCGGAGATCGAGGTCGAATTCCCCATCGGGTCGGCCAAGAAGCACGTCATCAACATGTGCGCCAACAATTACCTGGGGCTCTCCTCCCACGCCGAGGTCGTCGACGCTGCCCGCAAGGGTCTCGATCACCGCGGCTACGGGATGTCCTCGGTCCGATTTATCTGCGGCACCCAGGATATCCACAAGGAGCTGGAGAAAAAACTGACCGAGTTCCTCGGCACCGAGGACACCATCCTCTTCCCCTCCTGCATGGACGCCAACGGCGGCGTATTCGAGGCGATCCTGAACGAGCAGGATGTGATGATCGCCGACCGGCTGGTCCACGCCTCGATCGTCGACGGCATGCGCCTCTGCAAAGCCCAGCAGGACACCTTCAAACATTCGGATATGGAGCACCTGGAACAGAAACTGCAACTGCACCAGAGCGCCCGCATCCGCCTGATCATCACCGACGGCTCCTTTTCCATGGACGGCGACCTGGCCAAGCTGGACAAGATCGTGGAACTGGCCGAGAAGTACAACGCCATGGTCTTTCTCGACGATTCCCACGCCTCGGGATTCATCGGCAAGACCGGCCGGGGCACCCACGAACACTGCGGCGTCATGGGCAAGATCGACATCATCACCACCACCCTGGGCAAGGCTTTGGGCGGAGCCTCGGGGGGCTGCGTATCGGGAAGGAAGGAACTGGTGGAAATGTGCCGGCAGAAAGCCCGTCCCTACCTCTTCTCCAACACCATTCCGCCGGTGGTCGTTTCGGGCGCCATCCGCGTCATCGACCTGATCTCCAAATCCACCGAACGCCGCGACAAACTGGAACGGAACACCATGTTCTGGCGCAAAGGCTTGACCGAGGGCGGCCTGATCATCAAGGAGGGGGAGACCCCGATCGTCCCAGTGATGCTCTTCAACGCCAAGCTGTCCCAGGATTTCGCCCGCGACCTCTTCGACGAGGGAATATACGCGGTCGGGTTCTTCTTCCCGGTCGTCCCCAAGGGGCAGGCGCGCATCCGTACGCAGCTCTCCGCCGCCCACGAGACCCACCACCTGGAGAAGGCGCTGGCTGCGTTCCTCAAGATCGGGAAAAAATACGACATCCTCCACAGGAGCAAGCAGGAGATCATCGACCACTTCGGCGCCTGATGAATATTCCGGCTATTCTGATAATTTCGTTGATTTTCCGCTGCTTGAGGGATTATAAGTTCACAAAATGATGGTATAATTTTGACTGCCTCCGAGTCGGTTCAGGCTAAAGCCTGATGGTCATGCCGGCCGACCGGTCAGGGTAAGGCGGGAAACGGCCTTGCCTTCCAATATTTGAAAAGGAGGAACCATGAAACTCGACGATTGTCGACGGATGAATTCTGCCGGAAAACCGGGAGGGAAACGATGAACAACGCCGTTTTCTGTTTCCCGATCCCCAAAAACGAACCTGTGTTATCCTATCTTTCCGGTTCGCCCGAACGGGAAAGCCTGGAAAAAGAGTTGCGCTGCCAGGCCGAAGAAACCAGGGAGCTTCCCCTGATCATCGGCGGCCGGGAGGTCTTCAGCGGACGGACGATCCCGGTTCGCATGCCGTGTGAACACGGCCACATCCTGGCCCATTGCCATCAGGCCGGAGAAAAGGAGATTCTAGCGGCGGCGGAAGCCGCCATGGAGGCCAAACAGGAGTGGATGAACCTGTCCTGGATCGAACGGGCTTCGATCATGATGAAAGCGGCCCAGCTCATCTCCGGCCCCTACCGGGCCGCCCTTTGCGCCGCCACCATGCTCGGTCAGGGAAAAAACATCTTCCAGGCCGAGATCGATGCCGCCTGCGAGAGTATCGATTTTCTCCGCTTCAACGCCCATTTCGCCTCCAGCATCTATTCGGATCAGCCATTTTCCGAGACCAACCAGATCAACCGTATTGAATACCGCCCCCTGGAAGGATTCATCTACACGATCTCGCCATTCAATTTTACCGCCATCGCCCTGAATTTGAATACAGCCGTAGCGCTGATGGGCAATACCACCATCTGGAAACCGGCCAGCACTTCGCTCCTTTCCAATCACCTATTGATGAGGATCTTCATGGAGGCCGGCCTGCCGGCGGGGGTGATCAATTTCGTCCCCGCCTCGGGAGCGGAGATCAGTCGTTGCCTGTTGCCGCAGCGGCGGTTGGGAGGGATCCACTTCACCGGGTCGACCTCCACCTTCAACGGGATTTGGCGACAGGTGAGCCAACACCTCGATCTTTACGACTCCTATCCGCGACTGGTCGGAGAAACGGGCGGAAAGGATTTCATCTTCGCCCATGCCTCGGCCGACACTCGGGCACTGGCCGTGGCCCTAGTCAAAGGCGCTTTCGAATACCAGGGCCAGAAATGCTCGGCCGCTTCCCGGGCCTATATCCCTGAATCGATCTGGCCGGAAGTATGGCGGGAGATGGAGGCGATGCTGGTCGAACTCAAAATGGGTGATGTCCGCGATCCGGGGAATTTCATCAATTCCGTGATCGATGAAAAGGCCTATCAGACCATCATGGGATACATCGAACAGGCCCGGCAATCGAAGGACGCCCGGATTCTCGTCGGGGGAAACGGAGATCACCGCATCGGTTACTTCATAGATCCGACCATCATTCTCGCCGAGGATCCGGGGTTCATCACCATGCGGGAGGAAATTTTCGGACCGGTGTTGACCATCCATGTCTACCCCGACCAACGATTCCAGGAAACCTTGGAAATCTGCGACAAAACATCTCCCTACGCCTTGACCGGCTCAATTTTCGCCCGGGAAAAATATGCTGCTGTCCAGGCGTGCCGCGCTCTCCGCTACAGCGCCGGTAACTTCTATATCAATGACAAGCCGACCGGGGCCATGGTGGGGCAACAACCGTTCGGCGGCTCTCGCTCCTCTGGGACGAATGACAAATCAGGCAGCGCCTTGAACCTGACCCGCTGGATCAGCCCACGCACGATCAAAGAAACGCTCAATCCCGATTGTGAATATCGCTACCCCTACATGCAAACCGAGAGAGCATGATGATTTGAGAAGATAAAAGTCCTGATCAGGCCAGAGAACCGGTTTTCTCCATGCGGCAGAAGAGGCTCGAGCCGTCGACCTCTTCGATGAATACATCGGCGGGCAGGCCGGCGGTCAACTCCCGAAACCGCTCCGGTCCGACCGTCGTTGCCCGGAACCCATCACGGCAGACGATGACGCCGTTCCCGGTCTTTTCTTCATCGATTATACCGAGCAGGCCGGCGGCCACCTGGCGGCGGAACCAGTCCAGACGGTGGAGCCAGAAGGCTTCACAGTAACTGGAGAAGAACACGGTTCCCCCCGGCCTGGTGACCTGCAGAGCATCCCCGATCAACTTTCTCTGGTCGACATGAAACGCCGAGATTCCATTCTGGATGCAGATGACCGCATCGAACTGCACCGCTGCGATCCCCAAACTGCCGGCATCCATGACCGCGAGACCGATCGGGTTCCGCTCTCCCGCCAGCCGGGAACGAGCCATCTCGATGCTGGGCCGGGAGGAATCGATCCCGACTACCAGGCCCGATTTGCCGACCTTTTGCAGCAAATCGGGGATGACACGCCCATACCCACAGCCCAAATCGAGCACTCGGTCACCGGAATCCACAAAGGAAAGCACATGACCGAGCTCAGCCCGCAGATACCGGAGGATTCGGGGGGTAGCCAATTGATAACAATACTCCAGGTTCACTGCCGCTAATCGTTCCCGATAATACCGATCCGCCACGATCGACCTCCTCGCCGCGTAAAAAAAACCGCTCCCCGTTATTATACCTCATCGGACCGATTCCGCTCCACCGCACTTGGATGAATTTGATTCCAATTGCGCGAACCGAAAAAAAACGGTACAATGCCGATCATGGCCCGATTGATCAGAATCGCCGTGGTCATCTCCCTTGTCCTGACCGGCGCGACCCTCCGTGCCAGGCAAAACTTCGACGACCTGTTCGAACAGTTCACGGTGGAAAACGGTTTGCCGAGCAACACCATCCAGGTTCTGTTTCAGGACCGGAGCGGTTTTCTATGGATCGGGACCGATACCGGACTGGCCCGCTATGACGGCATCGAATTCCGTATCTATCCCCATGATCCAAAGAATGAAAATTCCCCAAGTTCCGATCAGATCACCTCGCTTCAGGAGGACCAGGACGGCATCATCTGGGTGGGCACCACCAAGGGTGTGAACGGTTTTCAACCCCGGCAGGACCGCTGGAACCGGTACCTCAGCGGCCGCGGAGGCCTGAGCCAGGATATGGTCACATCGCTCTGGGTGGATACAGATTCATCGCTCTGGATCGGCACCGAGGGGGGGGCAGTCTCCCGTTTCTCCCCCCGCACCCGCGCCTGGGAACGATACCATGGCCCCAACGACGCAAAATGGGACTACATCAAGGTGATCCGGGGCGAAAAAGAGGGGTCCGTCTGGCTGGGCACCCTTCGGGACGGATTGATCCATTTTCGCCCCGACCGGGGAACCTGGGACAACCATCGATCCGCCCATCATATTGGTAACGAACAGAACATCAACCCGTTCAATAAAATCACCACATTGACCACCATTCCCGGATCGGGTGTTCTGGCCGGCAGCGACGCTGGTCTGGAATGGTTCACCGCCAAAGGCGACCGTCCGGAAATCCCTTTTCCCATAGGCAATCTGCCGCCGGGAAAGGTTTCAGCCCTGCTCCGAACCACAACCGGAGATCTCTGGGTGTCTATCGAGAATCATGGCCTCTGGAGATTCAGCAGGGAATCGAACCGCTGGCAGAACTGGGGGGCAACCCAGATCATCTCCCAGGGTGTAACCAAACTCGCCATCGAAACGCTCATCGAGGACAGGAGCGGCTGTATCTGGATCGGTACGAAAAAGTATGGACTGGTCAAATACGATCCCAGAAAATCGATCTGGAACAACCTGAAAATCCCGTCTTCTCTGGTTGAATCTGCTCCCGAGGTCCTCAGCTTGCTGGAGGATCGAAAAAAGACCCTGTGGATCGGAACCTCAGGATCGGGATTGCTGGAATGTGGAAAAAATCGGAGCGACTGGACAGAGTACCAGTCCGGAGGGGAAGGCACGCTTGCCCACAATCTGGTTTTCGCACTCCATCAGGATCAAGGAGGGAATATATGGGCGGGAACCTGGAGAGGACTCTGCCGGTTTTCTCCCCGGACAAAATCCTGGAAGACCTTTCGAGCCCGGCCGGAGGTGGCCGATGCCATGGAAAACAAGATCCGGGCAATCGCCCCCGGCGATAACCAGTCCCTCTTGATCGCCACCTGGGGGCGCGGGTTGTTCCGCTTTTTTCCGGAGACCGGTACCTGGGAGCACTGCCCGCTTCCAGTTTCGACATCGACCGACGTCTATGTCGAAGCCATGGTCACCGATCGGACCGGGTCGGTCTGGTTGGGGATCAATACCATCGGGTTGACGCAGTTCAACCCATTCACCCGAAAATGGGCGAATTTCCCGATCGGCGGAAGCCGAGAGGCGGCGCACGGCAATCGCGTTCATTGCCTCTGTGAAGACCGCCGATCGTCGCTTTGGATCGGCACCGACACGGGACTCTATCGCCTCCTTCCCGACCGCCAAACCTGGCAGCAGTTTACCACCAGTGATGGATTAGCCGACAACAAGGTATTCGGACTCGTAGCCGATGACCGGGGTTTCCTCTGGGTATTCACCGAGAGAGGGCTGTCGCAGATCGACCCGCAGTCCGACCGGATCCGCAGTTTCAACACCCGGGACGGGATGCGCAGCATCGATTTCTGGAGCAATGCCAATGCCTTTCAAAAAGGGCAAGACGGGACGATTCTCTTCAGTTGGCAAGATCATGTCACCGACTTTGACCCCGCCAAGACGCTGACCGCAAAACCACCACCGGTAATTGCTATCACCGATTTCCGCATCTTCGATCAACCCTCGCTCCATCTGTTGAGTGTCGACAACCGGATGCAACTGTCATACAAACGGAACTTCATCACCATCAAATTCGCGGTACTCGATTTTTCGAAACCGGCGCAGAACCAATACGCCTACAAGATCGACGAACTGCACCGGGATTGGATCCAATTGGGGAACCGGTCCGATATCAATCTGAGCGATTTGAAACCGGGGCGATTCACGTTCCGAATCAAGGGGGCGAACGATGACGGGGTCTGGGGCGATGCGGAAACCGTCCTCCATTTGTATATGGTCCCTCCCTTCTGGAAAACCATCTGGTTCTATCTGCTGTTGTTGGTGGGTGCAATCGTTGTCATCGTCGGCGCCCATACTTGGAGAGTCCGCAATCTCAAAAACCGTCAGGTGGAGCTCGAAAATCAGGTCGATGAACGGACCAAACAATTGTGCCTTGCCTTTGTCGATCTGGAAACGGTCAACCGCGATCTGCAGAATCAGATCAAAAACCGGATCGGGATCGAAGCAGCCCTGAAGGAAACAAATATAAAACTGACCGAATCACTGGCGAAGTTGCGGGAACTCGATCAGATGAAAACCGATTTTTTCACCACCACCTCCCATGAATTGCGCACTCCGCTGACCTCGGTTATCGGCTTCGCCCGCATCATCCGCAGGAAATTTGCCGATACGATTCTGCCTTCGCTCCCCAGGGAAGCTGACGCGAAAACCGCCAAAACCATCCAGCAGGTGCAGCAGAACATGGAGATCATCGTCACCGAGGGGGAGAGACTGACCAAATTGATCAACGACCTCCTCGACATTGCCCGCATCGAATCGGGAAAAATGGAATGGAAGAAAGAACGGATCGCCATCAGCGATGTCATCGAGGGAGCGGCCCGGGCGATCTCATCACTCTTCGAGGAAAAACGGCTGCATCTGCACATCGACCAGGGCGATCGACCGATGCAGTTGCTGGGGGACCGGGACAGATTGAAGCAAGTTCTGATCAACCTGCTGTCCAACTCGGTCAAGTTCACCCCCCCGGGCGGAGAAATCAGCATCATTGCACGCTATTGCCCTGCCTTCGCAGCGGAGGAGAAAGCTTCCCTCCACCTGGACGAGATCGAGATAGCGGTCAGAGACAATGGATCGGGAATCCCGACCGAGGCCCGGGAACGGTTGTTCGAAAAATTCTTCCAGATCGGCAGTAAAAACGAAGAGACCATCCGGGGGAGCGGGTTGGGGCTGTATATCTGTCGACAGATCGTCGGGCACTATGGCGGACGAATCTGGGTGGAGAGCGAATTGGGGAAGGGGAGTACTTTTACCATCCGGATACCGGTCGATTTTGAAAAGACCAGAGAACTGACCGCCCGGATCCAATCGACCCAGGCAGAGCTGATCCGGGATACTGCTAAAGATCAACCGATATAACGGGTTAGGATCGACCCGATCAGGTTATAGTCGAGCAGACGGGCGTCCGCCTGCCGTTTGGTCAACCGGTCGATCATCCCCCCGATTTCCGGCGGCACGGACGACGAGTCGGGAACGCGGATTTCACCGTCGATCTTATGCTGGATGATGTCGCGGATGGAGAGGTTTTCATAGGGAGACACCTGATAGAAAAGGTAGTAGAGGATGATGCCGTATGCGTACAGATCGACCGCCGGTGTGGCGGCATGATACCGCACCATGCTCTCCGGAGCGATGTATTCGGCCGTCCCCTCGAGGACTCCGGATTGGGTGATGCGTGGCAGGTCGCTGAAACGGGCGATTCCAAAATCCAGAATTTTGATCCGTTTCTCCATCGGATCTTTACCGCTCACGACAAACAGGTTGGAGGGTTTGAGATCGCGATGAATGATCCGGTTATCGTGGATGGCGCGGAGGATGCGGATGGTTCCCAGTGCGATCCGGGCCGAATCACCGATATCGATCCGATCCCTCTTCATCAACCATTCACTCAGGGATTCCCCCTCCAGCAACTCTTCGGCAATGTATAGCCGGCAATTGCATTCTCCCTTGGCATATATCTTGACGATCCCGGGATGATCGACCATTTCACAGGCCAGGATCTCCCGCATGAACCGCTCCTTATCCAGTGGAGTATGGGCCTTGTCTTTCAACACCTTCAAAGCCACGAAGCGGTTTTCCTCCTCGCACCAGGCCTTGTATATATTGCCCATCCCACCCTCACCGATCTTCTGGATGATTTGATAGCGGTCGATACGGGAATCGCTGATGATCTTCTCCATCTCCAGCATCATCGTTTTCCGGTTCTGCTGATCGGCCAAGCTTTGTTTGGCTTTTTCCAGGACGGCAAAGAGTTGCGTCTCATCGATCGGCTTGTTCAGATAGGCGAACACCTTCCCCTTGTTGATCGCCTCCATGGCGACATTCAGGTCGGTGTTGGCGGTGATCATGATGCGGCAGGTATCGGGATAGTCCTTGGCGGCCCGGGTCAGGAGGTCAGTGCCGGTGATCAGGGGCATCATCTGATCGGTGATCAGGATGTGGATATCCTCGGTCTCCAAAATGGAGAGGGCTGCTGCGGCTGAATTGACGGCATGGATCTCGCAATCCTCCAAATCCTCCAGGAGTTGGGTAAGCAGTTTCAGGATGTACGGATCGTCATCGACGACCAAAATCTTCCGCTTCGCTTCCATAGACAATCCAGGTTATTGAATACGAAAGGATTCTATCATAAGTTCTGAGGGAAACCAACCGCATCATTTTCTGCTGATTCCAGATGTCAAATAACTTTTATTGGATTTTTTTTTGTTGTATACTGAAACTTAACACGTGGATTGAATTCAGCTTTAATAAAAAAAGGAGAATCGATCGATGCCAAATCAAAAAACCTCTTCCATATCCAGGCGAAGCTTTCTGAAGAGTTCTGTCACCGGGCTGGCTGGTGCTCAACTGCTCACCGGAACGTTGATTCATGCTGACCCGGAGAAGGAAAAGCTAGCCTCCAGCCCCAGCCCAATCGTGCGAGTTCTCGGTAAAACCGGTCTCAAGGCTCCCATCGTGGGGATGGGGGTAATGAATGCCGACAATCCCGAATTGGTACGGAAATCATTCGAAACGGGGATCCGCCACTTCGACACCGCCGCTTATTACCAGAGAGGGCGCAATGAGGAGATGGTCGGGACCGTGCTCAAGGAACTAGGAGGTCGAAAAGAGGCCATCATCGCCACTAAAATCTATATTTCACCTGCTCAGCGGTCGATGCCGGCCGAACAGGTGAAGGAATTCTACCTGAAAACAACTGAAGAGAGTCTCAAACGCCTGCAAACCGATTATATCGACATCCTTTATTCCCACAATGTTCCCGATCGTGCCTGGTTGACCCATTCCGGTGTACTGGATGCTTTGCAGTCTTTAAAAAAAGCTGGAAAAACACGTTTTATCGGCTTCTCCACGCATGAAAACATGTCCCCGCTCATTGCTGAGGCCGCCGACGCTCTTCCCTATGAGGTCATACTCACCACCTTCAACTACTCACTGGCCGATGACGGCAGCATATTCAAAGCTCTGCAACAAGCGGCTGCGCGGGGAATCGGATTGATAGCTATGAAAACCCAATGCCAACAAGGGTGGTATCGGGAAGGTATCGAAGCCGCCAACAAGGAGATGTACCAGAAATACTATTCCGGTACCCTGATAAACACGGCGCTGCTGAAATGGGCACTAAGCCATCCCTTCATCGCCTGCGCGATCCCCGGTTTTACCAGTTTTCAACAGTTGGAGGAGGATTTTTCCGTAGCCTCCAATCTGGCGTTCAACGCGGAGGAGAAGAAATTTCTGCAGGATCGCCAGATCAAACTCGCCATGCAGTCGGTCTGTCAACGGTGCCGGCAGTGTACGAGTCAGTGCCCCAACGGAGCAGATATTGCCGAATTGATCCGGGTTCATATGTATGCTGCCGTCTACAATAATTTTTTACAGGCCCGACAGGTATTGTCAGAAATCCCTTTGGATCGCGGATTGCAGGTGTGCAGGCAATGCGCAAGCTGTCAGGCTGAATGCTCCAGACGCGTCCGGATCGACCGTCGGATCGCTGAATTGAAGACCATATTCGCCTGAGAAAAGGCGCCCGGAAAATAGCGCTTCTTCGGGATACAACCTGGAGTAACTTTTTATTGATCCGGATAACCAGTGGATAGATATCTTCAAGGATTTCAATGTACCGATTTCAACCTGCTTGACATGATAGGCAGGCGGGGGTAATGTAAATAGAAAAGCTATGAAAATCGCCGTCATCTCCGATACACACGACCACCTCTCCCGGCTGGAACGGGCCATCGGCATCGCCAACGATAAAAACTGCGAACACCTTCTCCACCTGGGCGATATCGTTTCGCCCTTCAGTGCCCAGGCCCTGAAAAAGTTTCAGGGAATGGTGAACGCCGTTTTCGGCAACAACGACGGCGAGATCATGGGACTCAGTCGCACGTTTACCGCCATCGGCGGGGAGATCGAACGCGGGCCGGTGAAACTGGAGATGGATGGCAAGCGGGTCCTCATGATGCACGAACCCTGGCTACTAGAGGAATTGGCCCACTCGGGCGACTTCGACTACATCCTCTACGGCCACCTGCACCGCCCTGACCGGCGCCGCCTGGGCTCCACCTGGATACTCAACCCCGGCGACGGCGGCGGCTGGACCGCCAAGCCCACTTTTCTCCTGATCGATACCGCCACCGACGTCTGCCAGCAGATCGAACTCTGACTGGCAACGGAACCATCCGGTCAAAACCCGATCCGCATCAATCAACAAAAAATCGGTCACCGGTCAAGTACACGATCGCGCTCATGGTCTGGGCATGGCCGGGTTTACCGCCGCCGATCGAGATGGACACCGGTCCCGGGTATTGCACCCGGTTGCCGAATTCATCGACGCGGGCGAGGTCCTTCGGGGATAGGAGGAACTCTACCGCCCGGTATTCTCCCGCCTTCAGGCCGATGCGCCGGAATCCCTGCAGCGATCGCAACGGCGCCGTCGATACTTCGGTCAAATGGGAAACGTACAGCTGGATGACCTCCTCCCCTTCCCGGTTCCCGGTATTGGTGATACGCACTCTCACGTTCAGATCCGCACCGGTCTCCCTTTCCGAAGGCATTTCAAGCCTGGAGTAGCGGAAAGTGGTATAGCTCAACCCGAATCCGAAGGGGAACCGGGGAATGCCCTTGAAGTACCGGTAGGTTCGGTTCGCCATCGAATACTCGTCGAAGGGGGGCAGGTCTGCATCGCTGCGGTAGAACGTGACCGGCAGTTTCCCGGAGGGGTTGACATTGCCGAAGAGGATGTCGGCCAGCGCTTCGCCGATCGCCTGCCCGCCGTACCAGGCCTGGATGATCGCGTCAGCGTTCTTGGCTTCCCACTCCATGGCCATGGCGCTGCCGGACATGTTGATGAAGACGAGGGGCCGTCCAGTCGTTTTCAATTCCTTCATCACCTGGGTCTGGATGCGGGGCAGGGCGATGGTGGTGCGGTCGCCTTTGCTGAATCCTTCTATGGCCTCGGTTCCGGTATCGCCCTCCTCCCCTTCCAGGGTCGGCGAGATTCCCCCCACGAATACGATAACATCGGCTTTCCGGATCCGGTCAATGTACCGGCTCACCGGTTCAGCCGGATCGGCGGCGACATGCCCGCACCCCTTGGCATAGATGATCTCCAGGTTCCGGGTGCTGGCTTCGGCGCTGATCCCCTGCAGCGGCGTGATCACCCTGGACGGGATGCCGTTGTAGTTCCCCAGCGGTGTGGCTTGGTCATCGGCATTCGGGCCGATGATCGCCAGCCGTTTGATTTTGGCCGGAGCGAGGGGGAGAAGGGAATTCCGGTTCTTCAGCAGAACGATCGATTGCCGGGCCATCTTCAGGGCATGCGATTGATGGGCTGACGACTCCAGGACATCGACGGGAATGGCCGCATACCGCTGGCGTTCGATCGGGTCGAACAGGCCGAGGCGGAAACGGACGGTGAAGAGACGTTTTAGCGACCGGTTGATCTGTTTTTCACTGATCCGCCCGCTGCGTACGGCCTCGATCAGGACGATGTAGAGTCCCGGTTTGTACTGGTTCCAGTCCCCCTTGTAGATGCCACCGCATTCCAGGTCGGTCCCGTGGATCAAGGCGTCGCTGGCCGCGACGAGCGGGTCGGCATGGGTCTTGTGGAAATCGATGAAATCGTTGATCGCCCAGCAATCGGAGGTGAGATACCCGGAAAAATTCCAATGCAGCCGGAGGATTTCGATCAGCAACCGGTCATTACCGCAACACGGCTGCCCGAAGAACCGATTGTAGGCGCACATCACGCCGCTGACCCTGGCATCGACCACCAGGTCGCGGAAGGCGGGCAGGTAGGTGTCCCACAGATCATGCAGGCTCACCCTGACATCGAACTGGTGGCGGATCGCTTCCGGGCCGCTGTGGACGGCGAAGTGTTTGGCGCAGGCCGATGCTTTCAAATAGACCGGATCGGTACCCTGCAGGCCCCGAACAAAAGCCGCGCCCAGTTGGCCGGTCAGGTACGGGTCCTCTCCGTATGTCTCCTGGCCTCGCCCCCAGCGCGGGTCGCGGAAGATGTTGATGTTCGGGGTCCAGTAGGTCAAACCCCGATAGCGGCCGGCATTTTTGCCCGACTGCCTGTCCTGGTTGAAGATGGCCCGCCCCTCGGTGGCGATGATGTCGCCCATGATTTCAATATCCTCCGGGCTGAACGTCGCGGCCAGACCGATGGCCTGGGGGAACACCGTGACCTTTTCACCGCTGCGGGCGACACCGTGCAGGGCCTCACTCCACCAATTGTACTCGGGGATTCCCAACCTCTCGATCGGCGGGGCGTTGTGCATCATCTGGAAGACTTTCTCCTCGAGCGTCAGCCGGCTGACGAGATCACCCACCCGTGTTTCCAGCGGCAGATCCGGATTCTGGAACGGATATTTGAACTGCGGGTGAAGAAGCCCGACCGGAATCAGGAGTCCAAATCCCAGGAGCCAACCAGCTTTTCTTTTCATGATGCCTCCTTTCGCCTAATCCGGATCGATTTCTTCAGACTCGATTTCCCGGGAAACGCTCCGGTGGGGTGACCGGAGAAAACCAAAGGAATGATTTGCTTACTACAGTCGATATGACGCTCATCGGCGCTCCTGAACGCACCATTTCTTTCACCAAGCCGATCAGCGGATGCTCTTGGCGTATTGATAGCGGGAGATGGCTTCCTTCAGCTTCGATCGGTATTCATTGCTCTTCAGTTCATTCAGGCGTTCGACCTCCACCTCCGCCGAGAATACATCGTCATTGCCCAGATGGAGAACCCCGAGGATGAGATGCAGTTCGGCATTTCGGGGATTTCTCATGATCCCCTCATTGATGGTGCGGATACCGAGCTTCCAGTTCTTCACCTTGACGAAGACATACCCGAGCCCGATATACGGCTCCACTTTGTCGGGGTCGAGTCGAATCGACCGCTGAAAGGTATCGATGGCCTCCAGGTGACGATCGACGGCTGCATACGACATCCCCAGAACGTAATCGACCTGGGGATCGGGCTTCACATACCGGGCTTTTTCCAGCGTACGGATCGCTTGCTTGAAGCGCTCCTTCAGCAGGTAGAGCCCGGCCACCCCTTTCAGAGATTCGGCGTGCTCGGGATTGAGCCGCAGTGCCTCTTCGAAGGCCAGAATCGCCTCATCCTGGTTGTTCATTTGCAGATAAAGTTCACCAAGATGAAAGAAAGCCTCCGGGTTTTGGGCATCCAGGTCGATGGCGATTTTCAATTCCCGAACGGCCCGGGCCGGATCGGCCTCCTTCAGGCAGACGCCAAGGTGGTAATGGGCGGACGCCGAAGAATAATTTTCCCCCACCGCCTTCTCGAAGTGGGCGGACGCCTCATCGTACAGTTTCCGTTCGAACAGGTACTTCCCCCTTTCCATGGGGGTTTTCAGGGCGATGAATTCATCATGGAAGCGCGCATCCATCTGGGCAAACGTCTTGTCGCCCTCCGCTTTCAGCTTCTGCGCATGTTCGACCGGAATGGCGAAATTGAGGTTCTGCCCCTGCTGTAACTGGAAGGTGGCCACTCCGACTACCTCGCCGCGCAGGTTCAGAACCGGGCTGCCGCTCGATCCCGGTGAGATGGGTGCCGTGATCTGGATGACCCGGCCGAACTGGTCCATTTCGCGGACGGCGGCGACGATCCCGTCGGAAATGGTCGTTTCCAACCCCAGGGGGTTGCCGATGACCACGATTTTTTCACCACCGGTGGGGATAGCCGTCTGGATCGGAATCGGGATCAGTCGGGAATCGGGGTTTTCCATTTTGAGCAGGAGCAGATCGTGGTCTGTATCCTCGGCCAGGAATTTGGTGACTTTGAAGGTCCCCGAGCGGGTTTTCACCTCGGCCCGTTCCGCCCCCTGGAAGATATGACGGTTGGTCAGGATATACTGGGGATCCCGATAGACGAATCCGCTCCCTTCGGCCACCCGGTTGCCGCGGCCGTCAAAGGTGATGATGGATACGACGCTGCCGGAAACGGACTTCACCAGCGTGGGAACATCCATCTCCAAGCTAGCTTTGCCGACCCCGGGCGCCGCCGGCGAATTCTCCGGGACCGGATTCTTTTTGGTGATTTGGGCCATTGCCTTCTCGGCCGGCTTGTCCTTCTTCCCGACCAGAAAGACGATGACGAACAGAAAACAGAGACCCGCGGCCATAGACAGAATAGCGATCGGTTGCGCCTGCCGTTGCGGCTTTTTTCTGGTAAATTTCATGGTTTCCCTTCTTATTGGCTATCATTCAATTGTATCACAAGATGAAAACCCGGCATGATCGCCCTTCCACATTCGCCGGGGCAGTGCCTAAAACAAGCTCAGAGTGTTCCAGAGCGCCACCCAGGCCGGCAACAGGAAAACGGCAGTCAGGTAACTGAGCAGCATCAACCCGCCGATCTTTTCCTCGTCGCCCCCGTAACTGCGCACCTGGAGAATGATCCCCACGGCCGGGGCGGAGGCGGCCTGGATCATGAAGAATCTGGCCAGCAGCGGATCGCTGTGCTGCAACCCGATCTGCAGCAGCAGGAGCGCAGTCGCCACCGGGAGAATGATCTGTTTGATCAGGATGACCCGCCAGGCATCCCCGACCAGTGAGCGGAATCGCCAGGGGATCGTTCCCAGGACGGCCCCCAGCACGAAGGTGGCTACGGGAACGGCGGCATCGCCGAGCATCTTGCAGGTGTGCAGCAGCGGGCGTGGGATCACTCGGGTCACTCCGGCCAGGACAACTGCCACGGCGAGAAAATTGGCTACAAAGGGAGGGGTGAAGAATCCTTTGATTCCACCTTTGCCGGTGCCGGTGGCGAGAATTTTACCGATGCTCCAGAGGACCGGATTGAAACCCAGGATGAACAGAAACGTGTACAGGGCGAACCGGTCGAAATCGGCTGAATAGAGGGCCAATCCCACCGGCAGGACCAGATACCCGGCATTCTGCAGGCTGGCCAGGGGAAGCAGGTTTTTCTTTTCCTTCAGCCGGGTGAAAAAAAAGATCCAGGCGATCCCGAGCCCCAGCATGGCCATGGCGACAGCGGCCAAGGGCAACACCCACCAGTAACTCATGGCGGAGGGATCGAGATTCTCCACGACATTGGCAAAGGTCATGGCCGGGAGAAAGACGTTCACCGTCACCTGGGAGAGGCCGCTGATATGCGCCTGGGTAATCAGTCCGCGACGCACCATCAGGCCGGCCAGGAGAACCACGAGAAATATCTCCAGGATGGAGACGAAGGTCGGAACGAAGGATTGGAAAAAAACCGCCGGCATGGGTATCACTCCCAAAAAGCCGATTATAGCAAAAAACGGGATGAGCCACCACCTTCACCGACCAAATTTCCATGGTGGCCACTTCCTTGTGCAAGGAAGTGGGAGGGCTGTCATCGGGTCCGCAGCGGCGGCATCGACATTGGTTTGAAATAATACCGGTAGAGAACCCGGGCGGCCAGGTTGAATATGTAGATATCGTTTTTCCGGAAAGAACGGGGATTTTCCTGCTTGATTTGAAACCAGAAGAGGCACAGTTGCTGCAGGATCCGCAACTGCGACTCGAGGGAATCGCGGTATCCCAGATCGGCGGTTCTCGCGAACCAGGCCGACAGGTCGCCATGCTTTTCGAGGATCCGCTCCTGGAATCGGCCCAATTGTTCCAGTGAAAAGCGCCCCAGGCAGCGATACTCCTCGATGATCATCTCGAGAACATCACTCTCCACAATCAGCTCGATCTCGAATCCGACCAAGCAGCGAAACTGGAGATAGGGATCCACACCTTCCCAATGTTCCCGGATCGGGTCGGGAAGATACTCGGAAAAGCTGATCAGGTACTGCATGATCAATTCGCTATTGATCTCCCGTTCCCGTTCCCGAAAGTAATAAGCCAATTCGTGGTCGTCCACCACCGTCTCCCGCTTTCCTGTTTCTTCAGCTACCTGTCTGCGGTTCTGGCGGCAATGAAACAGATACTCTTTCACCTCCCGGGCAAAAACGGTGAAACGATCAGTCCGGGAGATGGTATCGTTCGAAATGAAGGCACTCGTTTCCATGTCCTTTCCTCCAAGGCCGATATTGAAAAGCATGGTTGATGCCAAATCGAGCATCCGGTCACTACCGCTCCTTCTGGTCATTTTCGTGGAATGACCCCGGCAAAGTGACCTTTACTGACATGTAAAGTGACTTTTTTTTGTACATCAGGTGAAGGAATATCCGACAAGGTCAGGTATTTTGACTGTGTGCCGGGCTTGTTCCAAAATGGGACAAAGGTAAAATTCTGGTTATATTCCCTTTCCCGTCAGCAGTCCCGCTTGTTTCAGTATCTGTAGTATCCGCATCATCTCGGCTATCGACGGGGTGAGATCGTACTGGGCTTCGGCCATCCAGAGAAGGTCCAATAGGGTGTTGCGGCCGTCGATCGCCGCCAGAAAATCGTTCAGATAGGGCAGCCGCATTTGGGTGATCGTCATCCGCTCCGCTTCCGGGAGGGAGACGAACAGGTCAATCTCCTCTTTTGGCTGACTCTGGAAAAACAAGGGAGTCATTTGTGGTATGATGCCCAACGCCCGTTTTTCCTCAGCGCTCAATCTCTCCACGGGTGGCGGGACGGAAAGCGCCCGCGCCTTGTTCCGCAGATAGGTATCCAGCATGGCGTACTGGATCCGGGCGGCCTTTGCCACAGCGACTTTCCAGGAAGCCACTGCCTCACTTAGGTTCCGATCGGCGGGCGCCAGTTCTCGGACCGTTTCCAGTGTATTGGTTTCATTCTTCTGAGCGGCGGCGATATAAATCCGAGCGCGATGGGCATCGGCCACCAACGTGCTGGCATTGGCCTGATCGATCCGCTGCAGAGCCCGGGAAAGCTGCCAGGCCAATCGGCGTCCGGCATTGGCGGCGATTTCTCCGGCGATCCGCACCGCCTCGTTCCCGCCGGCGGCTGCGATGGTGTAGGCGGCGGCCGCCCCGATTATCGCGACCCGTTTCAATTGGGTCGGATCGGATTTATCGGGGAGATCGGAAGAGGTGTGATACCAGGGGTCAGGCCAGGCCGCCATAGAGACCCCGGGCACCCGGATCAACCAATCGTTGAAGACTTCGTGATCAGAGCCGCCGGTGTGGGTTTCGATGGCATAATAAAACGGTTCATCGGCTCCCGTCGGCGCCAATATCCGTCGCGAAGTGCCTCCGTAGCGGTTGCGCGTCATTTCGCCGACATACCGATAATAGTTTTCCATGACATCGTTGATGTAATGGGGGTGGGCATAGGTCGTTCGGGAAAGGGTCATCAGGCTCCCCGACCGGGTCAACCACTCCCCCACCATGTCCATGTTGATGTTGCAGAGCGTTTTTTGCAACTGGATGCGGTTGGCCCTGACCCAGGGTTCGGTTCCGGCAAACTCGGGCCCCCAGAGGAAACGGATGGTCCGCTTCGGCCTGGGCAACCGCCCATCGGAGATCAATCGCTGTAAGGTCCGGCCGACCTCGAGAATGGCCGCAGAACCCGAGGCATTATCGTTGGCGCTCTGTTTGAGCAACCCTTCGAACAGATGTGCCGAAAAGATGATATCACCGGCATCCGGATCGGAGCCGGGAATATGGGCGATCACATTCTGATACTCATTGGGCATCATCACCGCTTTGACACGTGCCCGGACCGTTATTCTTTCCTTCTTTGACAACCGCTCCCGCAAAATCGATGATTCCCTTGGCGTGATCAGAAACGCGAATTTCGGTTCCGGCCCGGTCGCGGCACCGCGTCTCGATCCCAGGCTAAGCCAGGGCAGGCGGGCTCCATCGTCATAATCGGGGGAGTGACCGAGCCAGATCACCCCCAGCGCCCCTTTTTCCGCACAAGCCCGGTTGTGAACCTGACGGAGATCACCGTCGCTGACGACGATTTTTCCGGTCACGTCCACTCCCTGGAAATCGGAAACATTTCCCCGCCCTACCCAGGCGAGTTCGGCAGTGACATCAGCATCGCGGCTGCCGGAGGCGAGCATGGCAGTCATATCCTGGTAGGAAGCGAGCTTCTGCCGGTTCGGCGAGAGCTCCCAGAGCTCACCCATCACACCGTCCCAGGTTGGATCAGCGGGAAACCGGACGATTTCAACCCCGGCGAGCCCGGCGCGCCGGGCCGCCTCGCTGATGATCTTCGTCTCGAAAAACAGATCGCGATATTCCGGTTCCAGCCGATCGCGGCTGTAGGCGGCGAGATCGGCGATGGTCCGCCAGGCGCTCTCCCCCGACGCCTCGCCGATAATCTCATCCATCCAGGCGGCGGGGATCAATGTCCAGTTGACCCAGGGGGGCAATTGCGCATAAGCCGCAGCCACAATAATCAACGGAATAATCCCGAAAACACGCGATCCTTTTCTCATCGATAACCTCCTGATGGCGATCCAAGCGGCACAGAAAAGCTATACCATACAACCAATACGATTCTCAACCCCGGGAATCGAATCATCGGCAATCACGCCAAGTCTCCCATCCAAGGGATTGAATCACCGAAAAGGGAGATTGGAAAGATTCTAGTGCTTCCCAGAATTGCCCAAAACCATATTCGATAAAAGCTTTTTTCTCTTCGGGATAGAGATGGCATGAATAGTGCCTCCGACACCGCGATGATACCGATTCAATCACTTCATACATGGTCAGCAACCCTGACCCGGTATCTTCAATTCCCAATATGCCTGGAGGGTTCGAGGGGCTCTCCAGCATTGAGTTTCAAAATCCCCAAAAAAAAGGAGAACTTGCATGTCAAAAAACTTCGAAAAAAAACTGAGGATTCACAAGGAGACCCTTTCCAATTTGAACAGCGATCAATTGGAAACAATCCAAGGAGGCTCTGGCCAGATGACGAGTTGCCTCCCCTGCACCGAGTCCATTCCCCTGATTGAATGTCAAATTCCAGTTCCCATCAGGCCTACACGAAGAAACACGTGTGCGAACACCTGCCTCTATACTTGCGACGACATGACTTGTCGCCAGAAAACATGTGAGACCTGTGGCGGAATTTGCAATTGACCGCAACTGGATTCAGGTTTCTTTGAGTTAAAAAGCGCACCCCTCCCGGGAGGTTCCGTCTGGGAACCTCCCTTTCTTTTTTGGTGAACCAGCCACAGTTTTGTGTCACAGTTTTGTTGACACCTCTCCTTCATTTTCATACAATAGGTTTTATTCAATTCCCCCAAGGAGAATCCAATGGCCAGAATAGAACCATTCCAGGGGCTGAGAGCGAAAAAAGACCTGGCGGAGAAAATCGCCGCGCCGCCCTACGATGTTCTCAATTCCGAGGAAGCCCGCCAGATGGCAGCAAAAAATCCCTATTCCTTCCTGCACATCGGCAAGCCCGAAATCGACCTCCCCCCCGGGACCGACATCTACGCCCCCGAAGTTTACGCCAAGGGCAAGGAAAACTTCGATCGGTTCATCCACGATGGAGTTCTCGCCCAGGACCAGCGAAAATGCTTCTATATTTACAAGCAGATTTGGGGCGACCACGTCCAGATCGGCCTGGTCGCCGGCGCCTCCTGCCAGGATTACCTGGACGATGTCATTAAAAAACACGAATTGACCCGGGAAGACAAGGAAAAAGACCGGATGCGCCACATCGAGACTCTCCAGGCGCAGACGGGACCGGTGTTTCTAACCTACCCGAAACAGGCTGAAATCGACCAACTCATGGACGAGGGGATGAAAATCGCCCCTGAATACGATATCACCACTCCCGATGGCGTCCGGCATATTTTCTATGTGGTCGGCCAGGCCGAACTGATCGACCGTATCCGAGACGAATTCTCCCGAATGCCTCACCTGTACGTGGCGGACGGGCATCACCGCTCCGCCGCCGCGACCAACATCAAGATCAAGCGTCAGAAGGAAAATCCCCATCATACCGGCAACGAGGAGTACAATTTTTTTCTGGCGGTCATCTTCCCCCATGACCAGATGAAGATCCTCCCCTACAACCGCGTGGTCAAGGATCTGAACGGCATGTGCAAGGCGGAGTTCTTCGGCAAAGTAGCCGAATCGTTCTCCTACGAGGATACCGATCTCAAGGATCCGACTCATTCGCGCCAGTTCTGTCTCTATATCGAGGGGAAATGGTACCAGCTCACCCCCCTGCCCGGCACCTTCGACGAAACCGATCCCATCGCTTCACTCGACGTATCCATATTACAGAACAACCTCTTGGCGCCGATTTTGGGCATCACCAATCCCCGTACCGACAAACGGATCGACTTCGTCGGCGGCATCCGCGGCACCCGCGAACTGGAAAAACGGATCGACTCCGGAGAAATGAAAATCGCCTTTTCTCTGAAGGCGACCACGATCGAACAGTTGTTCGCGGTCGCAGACGCGGGCAAGATCATGCCCCCCAAATCGACCTGGTTCGAGCCCAAACTCAAGGACGGTCTGGTTTCCCACCTGATCGATTGAGCCGTTTTTCGTCCCACAGGCCTGTCGAAGTGACAGGTGGCTTCGACAGGCTCAGCCACCGGGTCTCGACAAACCGATTCACTCCTCACTAGAAACCGATAACACAATTCCGATAAACATCTTCAATTATGCCACCAATCTTGTTGACATTTCGAATTGTTTATACTACCATAATGTTAGTTAGCGCTAACTAACAGGAGGTGGCTATGAGTGACTTGAATCGGCGGCAGAGCGAGATCGTCAATGCCGCCCTGGAAATCATCGCCACCAGTGGCGTTCAGGAGTTGACCATGAAGAACGTGGGCCGTCGGCTGGACATGACCGATGCCGCTTTGTACCGGCACTTCTCCGGTAAACAGGACATCTTGCTGGCCATCACCGATCTCTTCGAGGTGAGTTCCACCCGGCTCCTGGAGAGGATCACAGCCAGCCCTGCCACCGGCCTGACTCAGGTCAAGATGTTTTTCCTGGACCGATGCCGCGAATTCGCCGCCAACCGGGGTCTCGCCCTGGTGATGTTTTCCGACGAACTGTTCCGCAGCGATAAAAAGGTCAGCAACCGGTTCTTTGAAATCATGAGCCGCCACCGGGACCTGTTGCTGAATGCGGTCATCCAGGCGCAACAGAACGGGGAGATCAATCGCACCCCTCCGCCCGACCACCTCTTCATGATCGTGATGGGCGCGTTGCGGTTACTGGTCACCCGCTGGCGCAGTTCGAAGTTTTCCTTCGACCTGGATGCCGAGGGGAGCCGGTTGTGGTTGTCACTGGAAGATTTACTCAAGGAGAAAAAAAATGAAACGACCGATCATTGAAATCGACGAAGCGAAATGCACCGGCTGCGGTCAGTGCATCCCCAACTGCCCCGAAGGAGCCCTGCAGATCATCGACGGCAAAGTCCGCATGATCAGCGACCTTTTTTGTGACGGGCTGGGCGCCTGTATCGGGCATTGTCCGGAAGGGGCGATCCGCACGGTGGAGCGGGAAGCGGAACCCTACGACGAACGGCAGGTGATGGAGAACATCGTCAAAGGCGGGGAAAACGTGATCAACGCCCATCTGACACACCTGCGGGAACATGGCCAGAATGATTACCTGCAGCAGGCGCTCGCCTATCTGAAGGAACCGGGGATCACCTGGAACCCCCCGGCCGCTGAGCATGAAGCCCACCATCAAGGGCCTGGCTGCGGCTGCCCCGGTGCTCAAACCATCGACATGACCCAAAAGGCAAAACCAGAGGATTCGGGATACGCAGGGAAATTGGCCAGTGAATTGCGCAACTGGCCGGTGCAACTCCAACTGATCAATCCCATGGCCGCCTACTTCGCCGGCGCCGATTTGCTGATCAGCGCCGACTGCGTCCCCTATGCCTTTGCCGATTTTCACCGCCGTTTTCTCAAGGACAAAGTGCTGATCACTTTCTGCCCGAAACTGGACCCGACCATCCCCCACTATATCGAAAAACTGGCAACAATCTTCACCCAGCACCGGATCCGCTCGCTGACCGTTCTGCACATGGAGGTCCCCTGCTGTTCCGGAGTGCTGCAAATCGTCGACCAGGCACTGCAAAAATCGGGGAAACACATTCCGGTACGGGAGTATACCATCGCCATCGCCGGTGAGATCATCTGACCGGTACAGCGAAAATTTCGAAAAAGGAGGAACCATGTTCTGTTACCAATGTCAGGAAGCTCTGAACAATACCGGGTGCACCAAGGCGGGAGTGTGTGGAAAACCTGCCGATGTAGCCGAACTGCAGGATCTGCTGATCTATCTCACCAAAGGGATTTCCTTCTGGGCCGTCGAAGCGGCCACCTTGGGAATACGGGACCAGGACACCGACGCCTTCGTCATCCGTTCGCTGTTTTCCACCATCACCAACGTCAACTTCGACGTGGAGCGGTTCGAGTCGTTGATCGCCGAAGGGATCCGGGTCCGCGACCGGATTCACGAATTGTTTCAGCAAGCCTATATGGAGAAACATGGGAGCCGTTTCGAAGAAAAAATCCCCGCGGCGGCTCTGTGGAGGGATGGCGACGGTCGGGCCGCCATGCTCGCCCAGGCGCGGCAGGTGAGCGTGATGAGTACAGGCGACGAAGACCTCCGATCGCTTCGTGAATTTCTGGTGTACGGATTGAAAGGGATCGGCGCCTACGCCGATCATGCCATGGTGCTTGGTTTCCGGGAAAGTCCGATCGTCGATTTTCTTCATCAGGCGCTGGCCGCCACCCTCGACAATGACATCGGGACGGAAAAGCTTCTGGAATTCATCCTGGAGGCCGGGAAGCAGGCGGTGGCGGTGATGGCTCTGCTCGACCGTGCCAATACCGAAACCTACGGCGACCCGGAACCGACCGAGGTATACACGGGAACGATCGCCGGGCCGGCCATCCTGGTCAGCGGCCACGATCTCAAGGACCTGGCCGAATTGCTCGATCAGACAGCCGGCACCGGCGTGAATGTCTACACCCACGGTGAGATGCTGCCTGCCAATGCCTATCCGGCGCTGAAAAAACACCGCCACCTCATCGGCAATTTCGGCACCTCCTGGTACAACCAGCAGGCCGAGTTCCCGCTGTTCACAGGGGCCATCCTCTTCACCACCAACTGCCTGCAAAAACCCACCCCCGGCTATGCCGACCGGGTTTTCACCACCGGCTTGGCCGGCTGGCCCGGCCTGGCCCATATCCCCGACCGCACCGATAGTAAAAGTAAGGATTTCTCCCCGGTCATCCGCAAAGCTCTAAGCCTGGGTGGATTGGCTGCCCAAGAGGGAAAACGGATTCCCATCGGCTTTGCCCGCAACACCCTTGCGTCCGCCTTGGAAAAAATCACCGGAGCGGTGAAAAGTGGCACTATCAAGCGTTTCATTGTTATGGCCGGTTGCGATGGACGCCAGAAAGAACGTCAATATTTCACCGACCTGGCCCGCGCTCTCCCGGAGGATACCATCATCCTCACCGCCGGCTGTGCCAAGTTCCGCTACAATTCACTGGATCTGGGAACCATCGACGGACTCCCCCGAGTGATCGATGCCGGGCAATGCAACGATTCCTATTCGCTGGCGGTGACCGCCCTGAAACTCGCCGAAGCTTTCGGCGCCGAAACCCTCAATCAATTGCCGATCTCCTTTGCGATCGCCTGGTACGAGCAGAAAGCGGTAACGGTGCTGCTGGCGCTCCTTCACCTGGGAGTCAAGGGAATCCGCCTGGGGCCGACGCTACCGGCCTTCCTGACGGAAAAAACGGCAAAAATCGTACGGGACGCCTTCGGGTTGAAACCGATCAGCGCTGTCCATGCCGACCTGCAGCAGATGCTCGCGGGGGGCTGAACCGGACCGAAAGCCGGCCACGGTCAATAGACGCGGGATTTTTCCTGGGTATCCCAGCGGATTTTCCACTCCTTCTTTTTTTCCAGCGGGATGGCCGGGCATTTGACGATCACCTGCAGGAGCGGCAACAGAACGGGTGAATTCCGTCTCTCCTTCAGGCGCACCGCCAGGTCTCCCAACCGTTCGAGTAGGATCGGGGCGCTGGCAGAGGCGTCGATCTCACCCCGGAAACTGTAGAGGATCATCTCCGCTTCATCCAGGTCGCTTCGCTCCACGAACTCCTCGGCCAGCTTAAGGCGGAAATCGGAATTCACCAAGGGAAGCGTCTGCGGACCGACGAAACGGCGGAAATGGTCATAGAGCGCACTCCAATCGTTTCTTTCCCGATCAGCCTCCAGGAGGCGGCCCACATAGCGGGCACCTTCGACGGCCCGGTTCAGTTCCAGGCAGAGGGCAATGAACAATTCCACATTTTCGCTGAAACCAGGGTCGCGGTTCAACTGGGCGCGTACCAGTTCCAGGGCTTCGCCTTTCTGCCCCAATGCGACCAGTGACTGGGCGCGTTCATAGGCGGCATAGCTGGGATTCACATAGGAGATCTCCGCCTGGATCTTGGGGTGAATGACCTGTTCCTCGATCTTGGTCGCCCGGATCAACAAGGCACCAGCGATGCCGAAGAGAAAACCCCCGACATGAGCCCAATAGGCCACGTCACCGCCTTCACCGTTGGTGAGCGAATCCATCGCTCTGGCGTTTACATACTCATTGATCAGCCAGAGCGGCAGCATCACCCAGGAGGGAGCAGCGAAGCGCCGGATCTTTATGAATATGATGAAGATGTAATTGATCCTGGTCTTCCAGAAGCGGATCAGGAAAGCCCCCATCATGCCGGCCACGGCTCCCGAAGCGCCGATCATGGGGACCGTGCTTCCGGGATACTTCAGAGCGAAAAAAATGGCGGCGGCGAATCCTGCCAGAATATAGAAAAGCGGAAAGATAACTCGTCCCCAGACATCTTCCAGAAAGGGAGCGAAGAGGAAAAGGAAATACATATTGAAGAGCAGGTGCCACCAATCGCCGTGCAGGAACATGTGGGAAACAAGGGTCGCCAGGGAAGAGTTGGCGGGGGTGTACCCCCAGCGCCTGGACGGATTCGCGTCGATGATCTTCAGGAATTCGGATACCAGGTTATTCAGATAAAACTGGCGGCCTTCGCGGCTTTGCAGTTGAAGCCCTTCCTGGTTCGGGTCCGCCCGGAAAAATCGGCGCAGGTCGTCGATCGAACTGCGGTCGATGGGAATCTCTTTTCCCCGATAGGGCTCCAGTTCCCCGGGAGAAAAATACTTCTGCGCTTCGCGAGGGATTTCCAGGTCCGTATAGCTGATGTAATAGGTGACGATCCGTTCGGCATATTTGGGAAGCTGGGACTCCTGTGGTTTGATATAAAAAATATGAACGGCCAGATGGATCAGAAAACACAACCCCATGATTCCGTAGGAGAACCAGGGAGTGCGGCGGACCGTGTTGCTCTCATGCCCGACCGGAAGCAGCATGGAAACCCTCCTGAAATGCGATTATACTGAGTTCTCGGCCAGGGTGCAATCAAACGGGCGGTTTATGTTAAAATGGATGTCAAGGAGGCTCCAGATGACTGCTTTGGACGGCCCCCGTATCATCTCTTTATTGCAGCAGGAATTGTCCGGCAAAGCCGAGCAATTGAAAAAGAAATATGGGCGGGCTCCCGGCCTGGCCCTCATCCTGGTGGGGAAAAATCCCGCCTCGAAAGCATATATCGCCGCGAAAAAAAAGCTGGCCGAACAGATCGGCCTTTATCCCCGCCTCGTTTCCCTTCCCGAGGATACCGGCAGGAGTGAACTCATCGAGCGGATCCTGGCCTTGAACGACGCTCCCGAGATCGACGCCATCTCTCTCCAGATGCCCCTCCCCGACCATGTCGATGCAGCTGAGATGATCGAACAGATTCACCCCGGCAAGGACGCCGACTGCCTGCACCCCTACAACCAGGGCAAATTGTTCCTGGGCCGGAGCTTGTTCTTTCCCTGCATGCCGTCCGGAATCCTTCATCTCCTCGACACCTACAAGATCACCATCGCCGGCCTGAACGCAGCGGTCATCGGCCGCAGCTCCCTGGTCGGAAAGCCCCTCAGCGTCATGCTCGCCAACCGCCATGCCACCGTTACTCTCTGCCATACCCATACCCGGAACCTGGGGGAGATCGTCCGCCGTTCCGACCTGATCATCGCCGCCGCCGGCTCACCCGGCCTGGTCACGGCCGACATGGTCCGGGAAGGAGCTGTGCTGATCGATATCGGGTTGAACCGCATCGAAACCGAAGAGGAGGTCAGGCGGTTGGCCGCACCCGACCAGATGCTGAAATTCACCGAAACCGGTTATGTCGTGGTGGGAGACATCCACTACCACGCCTATCCATCCGCCTCTTACTACACACCGGTTCCGGGCGGCGTCGGGCCCATGAGTGTGGTCATGCTGATACGCAATGCCATCCACCTTTTCCTGCAGCAGATCGAATTCTCCCGGTGAAAAGAGTTCAAAGTTACTGGTTCAAAGTTGAGAGATGTGAGGCATTTTCAGAGCTTCCCACTTGGAACCGGCAACATTCTGCCTGGAACTCAGTTCTTCTAGATATTGAAATAATTGTTTTTCGATAATTATTAGTTGACATATAAATATTTATTCATTATATTTATCTTATGAACACACTCACTGAAATTACAAAAAACGGAAGACTTTGGAAAGGAAGGGAACGGATCGGATTCGTCATCGCCGCTCTCCTGATGATCGTCTCGACTACTGCCTGGGCAAATCAGGCCGGCCAACCGGAAAAAAACCGGATCTGTATCTGGGGGGGATTCGGACTGCAGAAGAGCACCATTCTCAACCCCGATTACCGGAACGATGTCTCGCTGGTCGGCATGCCGTTGACCTTGTCCCTGAGCCGATACCGCCAGCTTCTCACCCTGCGCTGGTCCGGGCACGGAACCCTCTGGGATCAAGGCGAAGAATTCAGGGAATTGAGCCTGCTCTACGGCTATGTCCGCAAGCAAAAGCTCTTCCTCTATTCCGCAGCAGCCGGGATCGGCGCCATCAGGGGGTGGCTGCAACGAAACGATCCCGACCGTATCTATCCCGGTATCCCCGCCGAACTCCAGGCAATTTTTCACTTCGGGCTTCCGGTCGGCCTCTGTTTCCGGCTCCATGGATTCTTTTCCAATTACTTGCAGGTCGGCTGGTCAGTGGGGCTTCAGTTCGGAAGATTCCACTGAGCGGACGAGGTTTTCAGGCGGAGCGGATCAGGCTTTCGTAGAGGAAGATGGCCAGGTTGTGGAGGAAATGGAAGATCATGCCGGGGTATAAAGACCGACTCTCCTGACGCACCCAGCCCAAAAACCACCCCAGTGCGCATAGGTAAGGGATGGCGATGACGGACCGGTGGATGAAGGCGAAGAGGACCGCCTGGGCGAACATCGCCTCGCGGGGATCGAATAGGGATTGGAGCTTCTCCTGGATGATGCCGCGGAAGGCGACCTCCTCCGACAAGGCCGGTAAAATACAGATGGTGATAAGCGAGAGCAGAACCGAACCCCCATCCATTGTTTCCGACTTGGGGGTGATCCCCAACAGGGAAGTGAGTACGGCATGGTAGGAAACATTGACCAGCAAAAGCGCCAGGAGGACCAGAGACCAGAAGGCCATCCGTTCCCAGCGCAGGCGCGGCGGCCGCAGCAGCCAGCGTAAAGATATCCGGCTCAGGCGCCAGAACACCAGGATGATGGGAATGTCGATCAGGGAGACGATGAGAAGTGCGACGGGTAGTTTTTTTGGTTCGACCCAGGCCAGGGGCAGGATCGTCCCCAGGTAGACCACGTAGAAGACGATCAGAAATCGGAGACCGTTCCAGAGACGCCTGGAGGTTGCGGCGACCGTTTGGCTGCGTTCCATCCGGCAATGGGGGCAACTCCTCTCTGCCTCCGGCACGGTTCGCCAGCAACCATCGCATAGCCAGAAGCCGGGGGGAACAGCGGGATCGGCCAGCGGTCTATCTCCCGGCGCCGCGCTTCTGCATAGTCTGGTACACCGATCCCACCTGGACGCCCCGGATCAGGAAGAGGATGACGGCAAAATCGACGACGACCGATACGGGATTCAACCTGCCGGAGACCAGGATCTCGCCGACGGCCAGGGAAATAAACAGGATCAGCGCGTACAGGAAGGCCTTCATTGGCTGCCGGTGGCTGTACATGGCCAGCAAGATGAAGAGGGCACCGAGCGCAGCGATCCCGATGATCGTCAGCCAGAGAGCCGGAATTTGTTCGGCGGTAAGCGGCTTCATCCGGTCGCCCACGATATCTTCATTGGTACCCAGGAAGAGCAGCCCCGCCGAGAACAGGAAGATGTATCCGACGATATAGAGGAGGACCCGGTAGATCCGCACGCTGCGGCGCTTCTGGTCCTCGGCCAGGGCCGCCCTGATCTGCCGGTCGACCATCTGCTGGGACGGGGGCGGTGGATAGGCGGCCGGTGGCGGCTGGGTCGGGTAGGCCGCCTGGTAGGAACCGGGTTGCCCGGGGGATTGACCGTAGAGCACTGTTTGACTTGGGTCGTTGGCAGGAGGGGTCGCCAGTCGCGGCGGCGGAGGGGGCGGCATGGTTGGTGCCGGAAGGGGACTGGCCGCGGGCACCGCCTCGCCGACCGCCCGTACCCGCTCGCCGCAGACCTTGCAGTAGTGCCGGTCGGCCGGCACCATGGCGCCGCACTTGGGACAGGGGTTGCCGCTGGGTACGGACGAATTCTCTTTGGCCATCTGGTTCTCCTATTCGCAGACTCGAACAGACACTCTTTATCAAAATCACAGAAAAAAGTCAATTTGGAAACATGCAGAACCATCCCCCCCCTTTTTCAACCTTCGATCGAGGGGGCTCAGCCAGCAAGGGATTCCTGACCCGAGTCAGCGGACGCGCAGGGTGCGGCCGCGCCAGGTGATTTTTCCGCGCCTGCGCAGGAAGAAAGCGCGCAACCCGCACCAGCTCACGATGACCATGGCCAGGGGAAACATCAGCGCCGGCAGGGGATGGAAGGAAAACTGCCCGCGGGTGATGAACAGGGAAGCGTATTGGACCAGGTAGACGCCCATCCCGACGGCAGCCAACAGCAGGTCGTGGCGGCCCAAGCCCAGGCCGACGAGGAAGAGGGGGTATCCGAAGAGCATGAAGGTAAAAATGGGCAAAACCGGCGCCAGCCAGATACTTTCCTCGATCACCAGCAGGATGTTCTTGGTGGTCCCCGAAAAGGCCTCCCGGTTCGATTTGAACAATTCAAGAGTCATCAGTTGCGGTGCCAGGCGGTAACCGGCCCGGAACCCGGCCCGTTTCACCACCCGCGCCAGGGCGACGTCATCAGCCATATCCTCCTTGACCGCCGCCAGCCCGCCGACCTTGTCCAGAACCTCGCGCTGCACCAGGATCAGCGCCCCCGAAGCCACGGCATCGGGCCGCCCCGGATCCATCTGCCGTTTTTCCGGGACCAACTTGGCCATGCCAGAGATGAACATCGGCAGCATGGCGTGCTCCCAGAAGAGCCGGACCTGCAGGTGCGGCAGGGCACTGACCAGGTCCAGGCGGCAGTGTCGAAGCTCGCGCAGGGCGGTGAGGAAACAACGGGGATGGTG
>Ga0105099_10000239_pt1 | contig 37436 bp, 39 predicted proteins | sample PPLLak3cmMay2015_2_FD_79138 | JGI IMG/M metagenome (GOLD analysis project Ga0105099, IMG submission 79138) | Freshwater sediment microbial communities from Prairie Pothole Lake near Jamestown, North Dakota, USA - PPLs Lake P8 Core (1) Depth... | ecosystem: Environmental > Aquatic > Freshwater >... | reverse complement strand
TTTTTTGCCGCATCTTCCCATGATTTTGTGCTTGTTCCGACAAGTTCGACTATCTTGTATACACTCTCTGCCATTTTGCCCTCCTTTTATTAAATGCTGGTTTCTGGTTTACGGTTTCAGATTGTTTAAAACAAATACCTTGACCTGTAAAAAATCCAATGGAAGCTCAACAATGACATTTTAAAAATTAAACTAAAAAAAGATGTTATATGGAATATTATCTTATATTGATTAATACGGTGCCGGGAAAATTATTTATTGATTCACATTTATAGAAGAAATATGAATAAGTCAAGCCTGATGCTGACCGCATGATGCAAGGATATGAGAAGCGTGTTTTAAAAACGAAGTTTATCCGTCACAGAAATTCTAAAGTGAGCAGGATATCGTGAAAATGGTTTGCATGACAGGACCTGCTTCAAAGACAATTCCATCCTGGTTTTTCCTGTTCATCTTAACTTCTTTTTTTAATATTGTTTGCGGCCATAAGTCTTTTCAGCATATCGTAAGGTTGCGCGCCGACCAGCCTGTCCTGTTTCATGACAAATGTCGGAACTGCTGTAATCTCCTTCTCACGGGATAGAGCCCAGTCCGCATCTACCGCCGCCTTAAAAGACCTTGTTTCAAGAACTTCGGCGGCTTCTTCGCGGGGAAGGCTGGCGGATTCCGCCAGATCCAGAAGCACCGGTAATTTGGCTATATTCTTCCCGTCTTCAAAGTAAGCTCTGAATACCGCATGATGGAACGCATCCCCTTTATTTTTTGATTCAGCCCAGAGTCCCAGCTCCTGCGACAAACGGCTGTTATAGGTTTTTTCCCGTTCTCCGAAAGGCAGCCCCAGATCTTCTGCTTTTTTACGCAATTTGCCCATCATTTTTTTCACATCTACCGGATAATCGGCAAACAATTTTTCGATCAGAAGGCCGTCTTCCGGTGTATCAGGATGAAGAGGAAAGGCCCGCCACCGGATGGATAGTTCATATTCTCTTTTCAACTGTTCAATACGCCCGGTAATGAAATAACACCAGGGTCAGACGTAATCCGAAAAGATTTCAAGCGCTGTAATTGAAGTCATTTTTTCTCATCCTTAATGCAGACCGGTAAATATCCGGGAGTCTGTTAGATATTTGCACACCGTTAAGAGACTGTATCAGGCCGGTAATCAAATCTCAAGGATATGCACATACATCCACAATCGCCCGATTTTAATACTTTCCCGGATAGGAACCCAGGAGCCTTATCTTTGCAAATTTCTTTAAAAAAAGATCCATGGGATTTTCCATGGCATGACCTCCCACTTCCAAAAGGTAAAAGTGACCGCCTGATCTTTCCGTGGTTGGGCGTTCATAAATGGATATAATTGAAATATTGAGGGCTATTAAACCACAAAGGACGGCATTAAGGTCTTCCTGCACCAACAAAGCCGTTATATCGTGCCCTGCAGGAGATTGAATCTTTCTTCCGAGAACCCAGAAACGAGTGAGGTTGTCGTGAATATCTTCGATATCGGAAGCCAGAATTTTCAATCCATATAGGTCGGCCGCAGTCTTTGATGCAATTGCCGCAACCGCCAAAGATCTTTTCCGGCTGACCTCTATTGGAGCCATGGATGATGAAGGTACCGTTTCCAGCTTAACATCCGGGAGGTTTTGCCGAAGCCATATTTTTGACTCTTCGATTGCTACAGGATGGCCTGCGACAACTCTAATTCTATGCAAATCCGACCCTGGTTTTGCCATTAAATGGTGATGGACAGGGATGAGGATTTCTCCGACAATAAACCCCTGGTCAATTTTTATCAGCTCATCAAGGTTTTCACGGACAATCCCTGTTATGGAGCTTTCAATGGCCAGAACGCAGTTTTTTACCTCTCGGGCCTTATACAGGTATAAGACATCTTTCACCGTATTTCGGGAAATGAATTCCTCTTCCGGTCCAAAATACCTTATAGCCGCTTCATGGGTAAAAGTCCCGTGCGGACCCAAATAGGCAATCTTTTTCCTGTCTGCATGAGAATTCAAACCATCTAACCTCTTTCTTTGATCAAAACGAGGGTGCGCATAATCTCTGAAGATATGGGAGGACACCCCTTGATGAAAATTCCTCTGTTTTTGATGTTCGAGGTGCAGTTTCCGATAAGGATGGTTCCCTCCGGACAGGAATCCAAATATTTCCCGATTCCGATATGAACTTTTTTGTCAGCCAGACGATAGTCATCGAGTTGTTGATGATACTTCTGAAGAAACAACAAAAGGGTCGAAAGGCAGGCACTGCATGATCCTTCATCATACACCACGACATCAGGGAAGGGAATGGAGAATTTGGAAGGGGGAAGATCGAAAGGGTCTTCCCATTTCAAATAATCCTGCGGCTCAACGGAAATGTTTTGAAGTTGAATTTCTCCCAATCCCTTTTCCGCCGATAATTGAAGGTAAGGAATTTCTTCAGGAGCAAATCCCATAAGTCGTGAAGCCACAGCATCCGCAGAGACGGGACTGTCACTGACCAGGACGATCCCCATTTTTTTCGGCTTCCCGTAAGCCGGCCCCATCCCCTCCATCCCCACCGTGCCGTCGATCACAGCGAGATCGGGCATGAGAACAGCAGCCATCTCGGCTATGCCAAAATCGAGTTCCTTATACCCCCGGGTAATTTTTTTATTAGACCGGAGATGGTGAAGTTTTGCCTTCTCCCTTCGCCACAGGAGACCCTTCATGTTTTTAATGCTCAAAGAAACCCTTGTATGCATATGGGTCTTCATCACGGGGATTGAAACAATCCAGTCAAAATCTTTCAGCATGGAGGAAACTTTCACCTTCTTCAGGAGTTTTCCGTTGGGAATGGCCCGTTCAGCCGGACCGAACCGGTCCATGTCAATAAGCTTCACATTTTTCTTCTCTGAAATCTCCTCCATACCCGTCATCCGGAACGCATCCCGTGCATCCACACCAAAAATACAGCCCTCCCCGATCACGATATCCTTTGCTCCGTTTTCTCTCAGACAGTCAATCGTGGCGGAAACCACCGAAGGATGGGTCGTGATACCCTCACCCGGAGAGGCCAATCGGGCGGCATTGGGTTTTATCAGGATCCTTTTGCCTTTCAGATCAGGAAGGGGAAAACGCTTTAGGGCCATTTTTGTGGTGTTGTAGGGGTCGTCACCTTTTGCAACAATAACAAGCGGCTTAACCATCCGAGCTCATCCTTTCACTTTCAAGCTTTTGAGGATTCGGTGTGTTTCGGTAGATCAGGTTCCGGTCCCAGACAACAAGGATCGTTCCAATTAAAGCCAGCAGATCCCAGAGCCAGTAATTCACAATCCACAGAACCCCCACAGAAAGCAGGACGAGCTTCCCCGGGATATTTAACTCCCTCCGGAACTGTCCGATAAATCCGGCGCTCAGGAAGATCATGGCCATGGTCACCCTGATTACGCATAAAAGAGTATCAAAGAGATTTCCCGTGATAAGCAGCATAGAGTTGTCATAGATAAAGACAAAGGGTAATAAAAAAGCTGCATAGCTCAACCGGAGACTGTAGCCGGCGGTCTCTATCCAATCGGCTCCGGCCATCCCCGAGGCAATAAAGACAGCGCCGCAGACAGGAGGGGTGATTGCCGAAAGAATAGCGTAATAGAAGATGAAAAAATGAGCTGCAAGGGGATGGATGCCCAGCTTAATCAGAACAGGGGCAGCCACTACGGCAGCCATTATATAAGCGGCCGTGGTGGGTACTTCCATTCCGAGAATGATGCAGGCGGCCATTGTGAGGACCAGAGTGAGGAAGAGATTACCCCCGCCCAAATCGACAATAAGAGTGGAGATCTTCACGCCAAACCCGGTATAGGATAGGATGGCAATGATGATCTGGGCGCATGCGCATATGCTGGCGATCATGGCGACCTGAGAAGCGCCTTCCTGAACCGCTCCTTTGATTTTTGTCAGGAAGGTCCTGTCAAATTTCCAATCCGTCGTGACAAAGGCGAGAGGTAGGGTGCTCAGTGTAGCCCAGAAAGCGGCATACTGGGGAGTGTAAAGACGGATAAGGAAGAATATCAATACAGCAAAAGGGATGATGAAAAAACCGCTTGCCCCGATAGTTTCGCTCCAGGATGGAATCTCTTTCGCCTCAAGCCCATGAAGACCATCCCTCATGGCAAAGAAATGGACTCCTATCCAGACGGTGAAAAAGTAGAGTATAGCCGGCAGGGAAGCGGCTATCGCAATTTTGAGGTAGGGAGTCTGGGTTAGTTCCGCCATGATGAAGGCCCCTGCGCCCATGATAGGGGGCATGATCTGGCCTCCTGTTGAGGCTACAGCCTCCACAGCCGCGGCAAAGGGCGGGCGGAACCCCAGCTTCTTCATCATGGGAATAGTGAAGGCGCCTGTGGTGACCACATTGGCGGAGGCGCTTCCGGAAATGCTTCCAAACATGGCGCTGGCAACGGTTGCCACTTTGCCCGGCCCGCCTTTCCGTCACCCTGCAAGGCGAACGGAGATTTTTCTGAACCCGATTCCTCCTCCCGTATAGCCGATAAATGCGCCCAGAAAGACGAATATGGCAATAATGCCGGCCGAAATTCCCGTGAGCTGGCCCCAGACACCTCCTGTCGTCAGATAGAGCATCCCCGCAACCTGGGAAAGATCGTACTGCACATGCCCAAAATAGCCGGGGATATGATGGCCATAAAGCGCATAGAGGAGGAAGAGAAGGGTGATTGCGGGAAGCACGGGCTTTATCATCCTGCGCGCACATTCCAGCACGATCAGCACCATTGCCAGACCCATAAGAACCTGATAGGAATTTTTGACGATTCCGAACTGATTGAGAACCCCTTCGAAGTCGACCATGATGTAAATACAGAGAAACAGCCCAATGGCAGTCAAAAAAAGGTCTACTGCGAGGGTCCGTTTTTTCTTTAATCCCTTCCCCGCCAAAAAGATGATCGGTATGGCGAGTCCCAAATGGACCGACCTCTCAATAAGATTCGGTATGAAGGCATAAACGGGAAGAAGCAGGGAAAAGAGCGCCAGAAGGACGGAAAAGCACAGGGTGGCAGCGGCGATAATCTTATTGATTTTTTCCATTAAATTATATCCTGAACCTTTCTGAAAGAGGGACAGGAAAAGCTGTAAGGTACGCTGTTCCTGTCCCTCAGATATTTATTATTTCATGGAAGGCGGGATGTCTATACCAACCTCTTTATAATACTTGAGCGCTCCCGGATGAATCTTTGCCAAACCATATTTAACCCCATTGACATCTATGCCTGTGCCGATTGGGTGGGCATCAGCCATAATCTTTTTGTTTTCCCAGAAAGCCTTGGTCACCTTATAGGCAATCTCTTCGGGAAGGTCATCTGTGGTATAGGCGAGAACCGGAGAAGCCACTGTCCTCACATCATTATCTATTCCCTTGTAGGTTCCTCCGGGAATAGTGGTAAGTGAATATGTTGGATCGACTTCGAGCAGCTTCTTAAATTCCTGCTCGCCTATTTCAAGGAGCCGGACAGGGGTTGTCGCCTTGATCTCCATCACCATTGGCGTGGGGAATGGACTACCGGTAGTAAATCCGACGGCTCTCCTGTTGACCACCGCATCAACGCCTTCCTTTAAATCAACGGCAGGAAGGTCTACTTTCCCTTCGAGGCCATAAGTCTTTAAGATAAGTTTAGTCAATCTTTCGGTAGATGTTCCGATTCCTCCCGGAATGAATCTTTTGCCTGCGAGATCCCGGATGGTTTTGACTCCGCTATCCTCTCTCACGACCCAGTGCATGGTAACTCCGGGGACGGCCCACAGAGTCCGGATCCTTTCATATCCGCCCTCTTCAAAAGGTTTTGCTTTTTTGAAAGCCTGTGCGATGAGATCCGAGGTGGAGGTGAAGATGAAATGGCTTCGCGTCCTTGCCTCCTTGACATTGGCCACGGAGCCGAGGCTTTCCTCTACAGAGGCTTCGATCCCGGGAACGGTTGAGATGGCCTTTGCCATCCCGATGGCCAGGGCATAGTAGGAAGTTCCTGCCCTCGCCGATTTGACTACCAGGCGTGTCTGAGCGCAGACCTCACCGATCAGAAACAGACTGAATACCAAGAGAGCCAAAGTAAAAAATGCCGCTTTCTTCATTATCATTGCCTCCTTTTTTGTTTGCCACTGTACGTCAAAGAGTGACTTGTTTGTTGGAAACAGTTTACAGCAAATCGGATTGCCATTTTTTAAACCTGTCATAAAAATTATTATCATTGCAAGATATCAAAAGTAAAACAAATTATTCTTATTTACATTATTAACATTTCTAATATATTGTTGTGAGAAGCGGATTATGCCGCGACCGAATCCGCACCAAAATCGAGCTAAAAAACATGTTTTTTGCATTAAATCAGGCACAAAATCATGGACCTTCAAAAACTGAAATCCTTCGTTGCCGCCGCACATCTGAACAGCATAACAGCGGCTTCCAAATCGGTAAACCTGACACAGTCAGCTGTAAGTCAGCAAATCAAGGACCTTGAGGAAGAGTTGGGTTGCACACTTATTGACAGAACCACTAGGCCTATCAGCATTACAAAAGAAGGCGCCGAACTGATTATTGCGGCGCGAAATATGCTGAGAATTTTCGATGATTACAAATCACACCGGCATCAAAGTGAGGTTACCGGATGTATCGTATTGGGTTACGTCCGGAGCGCCATAACAGATGTTCTTGCAGACGCTCTTTTATCAATAAGGGAAATTCATCCGAGCGTAACGATCCAGCTCATTTATACCCAGGGAGTGTCAAGCCTTCTTTCCCGGGAAGTTGCGGACGGGAAGCTCGATGCCGCGCTGGGAGTCGGGCCGCTGGAACTTCCAAAAGGACTACTCTGGTTGCCGTATTCGTCGGAAAAATACTATGTGGTTGCGCCAAATCACTATCCGGGCAATACGGATGAAGATCTGCTGGAACGCGGACCATACATACGGTTTAAGCCGCACCTGCTGACTCAAACCGTGATGGATCGTGAAATAGACAAGCGCGGCCTTCAATTAAAAACTGTAATGGAACTGGATGATTATGAGAGTATATTGATCATGGTGAAAAACAAGCTTGGCGTTGGTATCGTGCAAGAGCATTTCTTGACCAAAATGCATCGCAATACACTAAAATGTGTGCCATTCGGTCTTCCGCCATTAATACGCGAAGGAGGCATCATTGCCAGGGTGGACAACCCTAAATACAATCTGATTGATCTGCTTTGGACTTCATTACGGTCCGGGTAGATCGGGTTATATTTAAAAACAGCTTCAAATCCGTCTTATGAGCATTCCGGTCAGAAAATATGAATTAGTGTCCATCCGGAAACCAAGCTCGGACACAGTTAAGTTTCCAATTCGGAAATAGGCAATTTCGGGCAAGCTCAAGAAAACAAGGGATTGCGCTTAAGGCATACGCAATCTGTGCCGCACAAGTAATCCAGCGGATTGACACTTTAGATCGCACAAAAAGGCCATTTCCGGATGGAAACTGATTAATATCCCGGGAATAACGCATGCTGATAAGCTTTTTAGGAGAATAGTCCGAATTGCAGCATGACTGATATATTAATGAACGTGCCCCTCTCCTCCTGGTGTGTCATCAGCCACCCACATCATCTTTTGGGGACAATTTCTACCCAGTAATCGTCCGAATCATTGATAAAGTAGATTCCCATCGCCTTGTTTTCATAACAGATACAACCCATTTTTTCATGCAGGGCATGGGCGCCCGCAAAATCGTCAACCATAAGAGCCAGATGGAATTCGTTATCACCGAGATTATAAGGCGCCTTCCGGTCTCTGAGCCAGGTTAATTCGAGCTGGTGCGGCACATGGCCATCGCTTAAGAAAACAAGGGTAAAACTCCCGTCAGGCGCTTCACGCCTTCTGGCTTCAGTCAGTTGCAGCGCCTTTTTGTAGAAATCGAGGCTTTTTTCCAAATTCAATACGTTAAAATTATTGTGTGCAAAAGTGAATTTCATAAACGGATTTCTTTCCCGGTATTACCGGCAGCTATGGGGATTTTTTGATGGTCTCTTCACGCTCTTTTTTGTATCGATCATAAAGATAAGAATTTGCTTTTCACATTTTACCGTATCGCATTAATCGGCCTTTCTGTCAATTTTAAGAAGGCACAAACATCCGCCATCCGGTTTTGTTCCTTTTCCGGCAGGCCCAATCCGACCCGGAAAATTATTTCATCCGGTATCATCCTTAAATAACCTGGCCCGCCCGATTCCCCGGATAATGCGGCGTTGACCCGTGGAACGAAGCTTGCGGGTGCCGAAGGCACATGCAAGCGAGTAACATCGGTGTCCAATGGCCTGGTTGTTGACGCCGTAGGCGTCGCCAATGATATGATAAAGAGTTCCATCTTCATCAACGCTTGCCTTTCCTGGCATGTCATACTGATAGTAAAATATTCGGGCTATAAACTATGCATGTAAAGCGCGTTCCCGATATCGCCCTTAATATGGGGAAAGCAATTCATAATTGGGTTAAAGCCGGCCGGGAGTTGCAGAAGTCTGCGATATTCGGTTGCAAATATTAAGTGGGTAAGTTAAATTAATCCGTATATATATAATTAAAGGAGATTATCCAATTTCAGAAAAATCGCAGATCGAAAACAAATTTTATTTATTGGGCGATGAGAGGGTATTGCATACAAAAGCCCCTGAGATATTTTCCGCAATCATGAAGAAAGCCGGCGTAACAGGGACTTATGAGCCGTTTGTGATCAGCCCCGGGAAGTTAAGCGAGGCGATAAAAGAAATCAGAAGATTGAATATAGCCGGTGCAAACGTCACCACTCCCTACAAAGAAACAATGATCCCTTACCTCGACGAACTCTCCGAAGGTGCGACCATTATCGGATCAATTAACACGATTGTCCGAAAGGGGAATAAACTCAAAGGATATAACACAAACGCCATCGGCTTCATGGACGCCCTGAAAGAAGCCGGCCTGGATGCCTCAGGCAAACCGGCGCTTGTATTCGGGACGGGTGGTGCAGCCAGAGCGGTTATCTTCATCCTCAACTGGGTTCATGCAAATCCGATTCTTGTCACCGGCCGGAGTCAAGGCAAGGTCCGCGCTATCGTCAAACAGATAGGAGGAGAGGCCGTAATGCTGGACACGCTTTCGGATCAACACCTTCCGGTCAGTCTTGTGATCAATGCGACATCGGTATCCAGTCCTGATGAGGCGCCTGAATTGGTCGAAATAGTGAACCGCCTTAATTTACCGCATTGTGAAATGGTAATTGATCTTAATTACGGTCGCCCCCGTAATTTCTGGAAGGAGATGGCCCAAAGCAAAAGCATCCCGTTTATGGATGGTCTCTCTTCCGTTGCCAATCAGGCAAGGAGCACTTTTGCCCTGTGGACCGGAATTGAAGTCGATCCGGAAATAGTTATTACGGCCATTCAGGATTCAAGGTCAACCCAATAAACAATGAACGCACATAATATCGGTTATGCTTCTTATACTACCAGATACCCTCTCATTTCTTATGGTTATCTTAAATGGTGCACTTTGAAGTTGAATTCACCAATTCCGGAAAGATGCGCAAAAGCAGAGCCTGTAGCGGGCATTTATCCATTAATCCCAATCTGAGGATGTACCCGGTGACCTCGATACTGTTATCGAACATGTGGCGGCTTTCTTAATGCCGTTACTGGAAGCGGTACGAAGATACGAGTCGGTTGGGTTTTATTGGCCGCATTGAGAAACGTAGACGCAGATAATCAAAAACTGGTCGCAGAAAATGGATTTGCTCTACTATTGCGATGACTTTTTACGAAGCCGTCATTATTCCGCAACCGTAAAGACGTCGGTATATCCGTCTTTTGTCAGAAGTTTCTCATATTCTGCAGCCGTTGAAAGGTTCGAGCATTTTCCAACCCGCACTCTGTAATAAATTCTATCCCCGCTGTCATAAACGGTTATATGCGCATTCTGATATTTTTCATCGAGTTTGTTCCTAAGCTTTTCGGCGTTTGTTTTATCTATAAAAGCCCCGATCTGGAAAGTGAAATTGCCTTTATTGTAATCTACGGGAACAACCCTATCAGTAGCAGATTTGACTTCCTGACCTACGGCGGTTATCTCAACAGACGCCGTGCCTGGGCCGACCACGCCGATTCTCCTTGCTGCTTCATATGAAAGATCGATTATCCTGCCTCTTACAAAGGGACCCCTGTCATTGATCCTGACCTCGGTTTCCTTATCGTTATCAAGGTTCAATACCACAACATATGTGCCGAGAGGCAGAGTCTTATGGGCGGCCGTCATTTCATGCATATTATAGGTTTCACCATTTGCGGTCTTTTTGCCGTGAAAATCCTTGCCATACCAGGATGCAAGCCCGCGTTCGCGAAAACCCCCTGAATCAGGAACAGGCTGGTACCATTTCCCGAAAACCTGATACGGTCTCGGATATCCAGGGGCGGGACGGGAAACAGGCGAAGGCGACCTGCCTGCAGAACAGCTGCACAGGAATAAAAGAAGAATAATCCATATCGGAAAATATTTTATGAAAATTAATCTTGTATCAAATTTCATCTATTCCGCTTATTAAAAACTCGTTATGTTTGATGAAATTGTAAAAAGCAATTTTATGCCGCTTTGCGGCAATCTATATTCGACGAACTCGTTGGAAGCCTTGATTCTATCTGTATCGTCATTCCCGCGAAAGCGGGGCAGGTGGTGAAGCACCCGCTCTATCCAGTCTTTTCAGATATTTACGGAGACGTCATTTTTCAACAGCTATTTTGAGCACATCCAGCATCTTTTCAACAAAATGAAAATTTATCTCTTTCTGCACCTTCTTGGGTATCTCTTCAATATCTCTTTCATTCCACTTCGGCAGGATAAGAGTCTTTATTCCGATATTATGGGCCGCAAGAACCTTCTCTTTTATTCCTCCGACAGGAAGCACCTGCCCTCTCAGGGTGATCTCGCCGGTCATGGCAAGATATTTTTCTATCGGTTTGTTTTTTAAGAGCGAATATAAGGCAGTAAGCATTGTTACGCCGGCAGAAGGGCCGTCTTTAGGGATTGCTCCTGCCGGAACATGAACGTGTATCTCATGATTTTCGAAATATTCCTCATCAATACCCAAAGCTGCTGCATTTGTTCTTATAAAACTCAGGGCAGCAGTTGCGGATTCCTTCATCACGTCTCCGAGCTGCCCGGTAAGTATGAGTCCCTTTTTCCCTTTCATGGCTGTAGCTTCAACAAAAAGTATTTCTCCGCCTGTCTGGGTCCATGCAAGACCTATGGCAACACCCGGTACGGATGTTCTTGCAAGCACTTCGGGATATATCCGTTCAGGACCAAGATATTTGGCTATGTTCTGAACTTTTATTTCAACACTTCCAGCATCTCCCTCTGCTATTTTCGTTGCAACACCCCTGCATATCGTTGCAATTTCTCTCTCGAGGTTCCTTAATCCGGCTTCACGGGTGTAGCCGGTAATGATGCGTCTTACCGCTCCATTCGTGAATAATATCTGGTCCGATTTGAGGCCGTGCGCCTTCCGCTGGCGGGGAACAAGGTACCGTCCGGCAATCTTAATTTTTTCATCTTCCGTGTATCCCAGAAGCTCCAGGACCTCCATCCTGTCTCTTAAGGCAGGCGGAATTGTATGCAGTACGTTTGCCGTTGTAATGAACATTACCTTCGAAAGGTCAAATGAAACATCGAGATAGTGGTCCGAAAACGAATAGTTCTGCTCGGGATCGAGCACCTCAAGAAGAGCCGATGAAGGATCTCCGCGAAAATCGCTCCCAACCTTGTCTATTTCATCCAGCATGAAAACCGGGTTATTCGATCCGGCGCTTCTTATTCCCTGGATTACACGACCCGGAAGAGCGCCGACGTATGTGCGCCTGTGGCCCCTGATTTCAGCTTCATCACGAACACCACCGAGAGATATACGGATAAACTTCCTGCCAAGGGCTCTGGCAATGGATTTCCCGAGAGAAGTTTTGCCGGTTCCCGGAGGTCCGGCAAAGCAAAGAATCGGCCCCTTCGATTCAGGCTTCAGCTTTCGCACCGCAAGAAATTCGATAATGCGCTTCTTTGCCTTATCAAGCCCGAAATGATCTTCATCCAGGACTTTTCTTGCCTTTTTTATATCAAGATTATCCTTTGTGCTTTCATTCCAGGGAAGAGTTGTGAGCCAGTCTAAGTACGTTGATGCCACGGTATATTCAGCGGACGACGGATGCATGCGTGAAAGGCGGTTCAATTCCCGTTCCGCTTCTTTAAGCGCTTCCGGAGGGAGATTCTTATCTTTTACCTTTGTCCTGTAATCGTCAACTTCAACCGCCGCATCATCTTTTTCGCCAAGTTCCTCCCTGATTGCTTTCATCTGCTGGCGCAGATAATATTCCCGCTGGCTTTTTTCCATATCCCCCTTGACCTGGGATTGTATCTTATTGCCCAGCTCAAGTATTTCAAGGTGATGGTTAACCTGCCTTGTAACCTCTTTTAATCTCTTCCGAACATCGTCTGTTTCCAGTATTTTCTGTTTTTCCTCCGAGGCACTGTTAATGAGCGAGGCAACCATGTCGGCCAGGATTCCCGGCTCCTGTATCGATTTCGCCATGTTTGCCATATCCTTCGGAAGACCGGGAGTAAGCTCGACTATTCTTGCAAAGAGGGTTAAAAGGTTTGAAACAAGAGCTTCTGTTTCTTTTCCTTTCGATTCTTTATCTTTTATGTGCTCAACCCGGGCCTGCAGATAGGGTTTACCGTCAATAAATTCCAGAACCCTGAATCTTCCGAGTCCCTGAACGAGAAGCTGTGCATTATTGTCGTCCGACTTGGCCATCCTTAAAATCAAAGCGCTTGTTCCGACGGAGTAAAGATCTGCTTTCGGATCTTCAGCCTCTTTGCTCGCCTTTTTTGATGCAAGCAGCCCCACAATCCGGTCTTTCGACATTGCCTCGTCAACAAGCTGTACCGATCCTCCCTGCATTACCACAAGCGGTAATACCATCTTAGGATAAAGAGAGGAATCGAACAAAGGCAGAACAGGAAGAATCTCCGGGAGCTTTTCTGTGCCCAAATCGATCTGAGATTGCTGTTGAATCATAGATGCCTCCAAACTGCTGAATACAGAACTTCAATTCGTAAAAAGAATAACCCAGGATTCAGAATAATTCTTAAAAAAGGCCGGAATCACCCATCCGTTATTGTTATTTTCTGGGACTTATCTGATGATATCTTGGCAAGACGTATCTGCAGAAAGCCGTTATGATAAGAGGCTGAAACCTTCTCCGTGTCAATAGGAGCAGGGAGGTAAAGAATACGTTCAAATGTTCCGTACTGTATCTCTGCAAGCCGGTACGTTGCGCTTTCAACACGCGGAATTTCTTCGCGGTTTCCCCTTATCCTTATCGCTCTGCTGCTTATTTCAACCTCAAGATTCTCCTTGTCGATTCCGGCGACCTCAGCAAGAACAATAACTTCCTGAGGAGTTTCATAAATATCCATCTGGGGTTTCCACGCCCGTTCGGAAAGAGAAAACATCGGGCTTATCGATCTGAACATGTCTTCGATGGATTTTTCATATCCGGAATCCGACGTTCCAAAATCATTGCCGAATCGTATTTTGATATAGTCCATGTCAGTCTCCTGATTTATAAAACTTTTAATTTCTTTTGGACCCGGGAAAGCAAGCAAATTCACCGATTTTTGCTGAGCGAAACTTCTATCCTATATTAATGATAAGACTAACATTATATTATAACCAAGGCAATATTTTTGTAAGCATCTCATTTCAGTTTGCGGCGAAACATAAAAATTAATTTTGACCTTGACAAGAAATAACCTGTGATTAACTTTTTTATAAAAAGAGTTGGGGTTAATAAGAATATATAGACCAAATAATTAAAAGGAGGTGTTATTATGACACTGGTAAGATTTGACCCATTCAGGGGCGTGGCAACACTTCAGGATCGTATAAACCGAATATTTGATGACGCATTGGTTCGTTCGAGGGATAATGAAGACGATATCAATCTTTGCGCATGGAAACCCGCGGTTGATATTTATGACAATACGGATAGTATTGTCATAAAAGCGGAACTTCCCGGAGTTGAAAAGAAGGATGTTTCCGTTGAAATCAAGGACAACGTTATCACCTTGAAAGGTGAGAGGGTTATCGATAATGAAGTAAAAGAAGATAACTACTACAGGAAGGAAAGGAGCTTCGGGACATTCCAAAGGGCATTTACTCTGCCTGATGCAGTCAGTTCGGATAAGGTTAGAGCTAATTTCAAAGACGGCGTCCTCAAAATTGAAATTCCGAAACCTGAAGAGAAAAAACCGAAACAGATTACAGTCAATGTAGAATAGGACTGCATAACCATAAAAGAGAGCCTGTGTGTGACAGGCTCTCTCATTTTTCTCACCGGCGTCACTCGTAATCCAATAGCACGCCGCGGTTATTAACGGGAATTAATAAATAATCCTGCATAAAGATATTTACATTCCAATTGCTGTTTGGCGCTGAATCAGATATTAAAAGTTTATGAATAAGGCACCTGTCTCCGGCAAAGCAATCCTTGCTTCCCAGTACTTTCTGTACTTCGGCGTCATGGGGATATTTTTACCCTATTTTAACCTCTATTGTTATAAGCTGGGTTTTACAGGTTTTCAGATAGGAGTTCTTTCTTCTGCAAGGTCGGTGGTAATGGTATTATCTCCTCTTCTTTTCGGCGCTCTTGCCGACCGATTTCACGCAAGAAAGCTGATATATCTGGCATGCCATTTTTTAAGCGCAACGATATGGTCTCTCTATCTTTTTACTTCCGACTTCTGGATGATGCTAATAGTTACGGTCTGCTATACGGTATTCTATTCTCCTATCATATCCTTCCTTGAAGCCTTTACGATAGATATTCTCGGAAACAGGAAAGAAAGTTACGGCCGCATCAGGGTTTGGGGAACAGTTGCCTTTATAGTTATGGTTTTCCTGCTGGGAAAGATTCTTGACATATATCCTATCAGGATAATTCTTCCGCTTATCCTTGCCGGTTCCGCTATTCACGCCCTGTTTGCGATAAAAATTCCTGAAATCAAACCAAAAGACAACAAGACATTTTTGCGTGAAGCCTGGGAGCTTTTAAAGAAACGGCAGGTTATTTTTTTTCTTTCAAGCGCTTTTTTGATGCTTGTCAGCCATGGGGCATATTATGGTTTTTTCTCGATCCATCTCGAAAATATCGGATACGGGCGGACATTCATCGGAGCGGCCTGGGCTATAGCTTCAATTGCCGAAATACTTGTCATGATTAATTCGGACAGGATTTTTAAGCGTTTTTCAACGGATAATGTCATTATTTTTGCTTTCATTACGGCTGTCGCCAGGTGGCTGACTCTTTCCGCGGTGAAATCACCTGCGCTTATTCTCCTGTCTCAAACTCTTCATGCAGTGACGTATGGCGCTTTTCATGTATCGAGCATTCTTTATATTGATTCCATGACCTCGGATGAAACAAAGACCCTCGGACAGTCTTTAAATAATTCTGTTACATACGGACTTGGGCTTATGGTTGGTTTTTTTGCAAGCGGATGGCTTTATGGGAAAGCAGGTTCGCCGGCCCTTTTTGCCTTCAGCAGCCTCATTTCTCTTGCAGGCGGAATAATCTTTATGGTTTATAAAAATATGAGGTGTTTATAAAAAGCTAAGTTTATGCAGCTTGGCTGCAATCTGTTTCAGACGAACTTGTTGGAAATCCGCGGGACTAGTCGCCTTTATGCGGGAACAGCAGATAACGAAACCAGTGGAAAAAAGTATTTTTTCCGAGAGCATCCCTGTCCATTGCGTCAAAATAGATGGAAAGAAGGGCCGGATCTGAAAAGAAACTCTCTCTTGTTGTTATTTTCCCGGCTGCGTCAAGATGCCTGACAACCTTTGCCGGATTCCCCGCCGCAATCGTATTCGGCGGAATATCATTTACTACAACAGAACCTGCCCCTATGATACTGTTCTCCCCGATAACGACTCCCTTGCATACGATTGAGCTGTCACCTATCCACACATTATTCTCAATTTTTACGGGTTTGCTTTTACCTGTTGAAACCCTGTCGTATATGTCATGCCAGTCCGAATCGGTGATATAGGCTCCGCTAGCTATCATGCAGTTATCTCCTATAGACACACTGTATGCGGAGCTGATTCTCACTCCGGGGCATATAAGGCAGAAGCTGCCTATGCTGATATGTCCCATATCCTTCTTTTCAGACCAGACGGAAAGCCTTATCTTCTTGTCGGGAGTTGCGATTACTGTTGCGTAATCGCCGAGTTGAATAGAAGATCCGAAAATCTCAACATGCCAGGGTTTCATAAAATGGAACCCTTTTCCTAGAGATTCAAAATGAGGTTTTAAAAAACGGGCGGTATAAAATCTCTGGAACTTAAGATAAGCCTTTTTAATAAAATATGGCCGGTGGTCTTTTATCAAGCGGAATCAACCTCAAAAGGGGAAAAGACTTTTAGCGTTCAGCAATTATTACGGCTTTGCAAGAATTCAAATTTCAACACGAAGAGCACAAAGAAATAAAAAAATATACAATCTTTTCATTTTCTTGGTTTATTTATAGAATAATCACTATTATGCTGATCTATAAGAAACCATCAATCATATGTGCAGAATATGCGGTTTGTGTCCTGAACCGACGAGCCTGCAAATATTATTATCTTTTAATTCCGAATCCGCAGATGAAATGCCGGTCAGGTCCCACGAGTCGTGGGAAAAAAGCCTGCATGCCGGCGTAAGATTATAAATGGCATCAGCCGCCATGAGAACACCGGCGTTTGTCCATGTGATTTTTTCTACAGGCCATATGGCCATATCAGGCACGGTAAAGCCGCACCAGTATGATCCGTCTTCATATTTTTTGCCGCAAATCCATCCGAATAAAATTTGTGACAGATTGAAATTTCCAATTGCTGAAAGGGCAAGAGAGAGCTCGCTGGTTTCGGCAATTGTAACCCACGGCGCGTCCGATACACATCTGATACCCTGGCCTTTGACAATAAATTTTTTCCACGATCTGCTTATTCTCTTCTGCGCTTCAATGCCCGTGATTGCGCCGGTCAGCACAGGATAGAACCAGTCCATGGAAAAGCGTGATTTGGTCATATTAAAGAGATAGGGTTTATTTCTGATGGCATTTTCAAGCTTTAACAACGCATCGGCCCAGCCGGTGTTTTTGCGGCCAAGTAGCTGGGAAATGGCTATGGCGCATTTTAAGCTCATATATATCGAGCTCGATCCGGTCAATAAAGCCATTTTGTCAACATTGCCGTCAGGGCTTATTGCCCAGTATATTTCACCCCCGGGCGCTTGCAGCCCGACAGTAAATTCGACGGCCCGTTTCACGGTTTTCCACATTTTCTCCAGAAAACCGGCATCGCCTGAGGCAAGGTAATAATGAAAAACTCCCACCGCAATATATGAAGACATATTCGCGTCACGTGTTTTATCTTCGGGAATACCGTTCATATACGATGAATACCAGCTCCCATCGGGAAGCTGCATGCCGGCAAGCCATTCGAATGCAAGCCGTGCTTCCTTAAAACAACCGCCCGTAGTAAGCCCTATTGCAGACTCGACATGATCCCACGGGTCGGTTTTCTGGCCGGGACTCCAAGGAATCTCTCCGGTTTGCCTCTGTGTTTTAATAATCAGGTCTGTAATCGCAGAAATATCAACGGGAAGATCCTGTTTTATTTTTGAAATCTTATATTCCATTTTCCCCTTATCTTTTTGAGATCTTACGAAACATCCCGTTTAGGGTCAGACAGTATTGTCTGATCCGGCAAATATGAATAATTGTAGATTTCCCGAAGTTAGCTACGGAAAACCTTCGACCGCAGGGAACAGCGTCTATTTGTATTCGCTCGCTGACCTCGCGTTAAGCAGCAGTGTCATCACTCGCTGTTTTGGTTCAACGCTCTCTCATTATTAAAAAAAATTTCAAATAGCCAATAATCTGATTGTAAGCAAGAATTTTTTTTAATGAGTCCATCATTCGTGGTCAAAAAGATACCCGACTATCCTGATGCTTTTAAAATATATGGGTTTCCTCGGATCTATTTCGAAATATTTCCTGAAACGGACTATAAAATTGTCCACAGTCCTTGTAGTAACGGCGCCGGTGTATCCCCATCCTATTTCAAGAAGTTTTTTTCGCGAAAGGGGTTTCCCCTTGTTTGCAATAAAGAGCTTCAACAGCTTCAGTTCCTGTTCGGTGAGGGTGACTTTTCCAACTCTGCATATGGCTGTAGATTTTTGAAAATCGATTATATTCTCTCCGAACCTGTATAATCCGGAAAACATTTCTCCTGTTTCAGCTCTTTCTCCTTTTAATGACCAGGAGGCCCTGACCAGAAGGCGTTCGACCCTTAAGAGAAACTCTTCAAGATTGAATGGCTTTGCAAGATAATCGTCTACACCGCAGGATAGACCCATTATCCTGTCCTGGGCATCCGATTTCGCTGACAATATCAGGACAGGGATACGCTCATCCTCGAGCCGGATATTCTGAAGAATCGATAATCCGTCAATTCCCGGAAGCATTATATCAAGCACGATAAGATGCGGGTTCCATTCTTTCCATTCGTTAAGGCCCGAAATCCCGTCCTTTGCAGTCATGACATCATATCCCTGAAGGGAAAGATTCAGCTTAAGCCCTTCAGCGATATGAATATCGTCCTCTATGACAAGGATTCGCTTTTTATCCGGATTTTTCATAATGGTTTTTTATCAGAAAGATCAATCAGTCACAATGGCAAAATAAGGGTAAAAACCGACCCTTTCCCGTTTCCTTTGCTTTCTGCGACAACCCTTCCCTTATGGATACGTGCTATGTTCTGAACCAGATGAAGGCCAAGGCCGCTACCCTTAGCGGTCATATCCTTATACTTGCCGACCTGGTAAAATTTTCTGAATATCTTCTTTCTCTGGGCCTTTTCAATTCCGATTCCGTTATCTTCAAACTTTATGTGGAGACTTTGTTTATACAGATCAAAAGTAATGTCAATTCTGGGCTTTTCTGAATTATTATACTTAACCGCATTAGTCAAAAGGTTCATGAGAAGCATTTCAAAGAGATAACTGTTAACCGGATAATGAAATGATTTTTTTGAAGGATTATGGACATTAATTTCGCATCCCGGGAAAAGATGACTGTTTGTCTGACAAAAAGTTTCGATAACAGCAACAAGATCTGACTCAACCAGCTTTCCCTGGTAGCTTTTACTCTCAATCCGGGCAAGGTCGAGTATCCGCCCTATATTATCCGAAAGCCTGGTAACATCCTGTATCATATATCCTATATATTTAAGCTGCTCCGTACGGGACAGTTCGTGTTTTGAAAGAGTTTCAAGGAAAAGCTTCAAAGAGGTTACAGGGGTTTTAAGTTCATGGGTGAAATTGTTTATAAAGTTCTGCTGAAGACGGTATAGTTGGTATGTTTTGAGATTATATACGAATATTGTAAATATCCCGAGCAGTATTATGCCCACAAGAAGAGATAATACAAGAATAACCACCCATGATCGTGATTCAAGGACAACCGACGGCTCAAGGTTAAACCTGGCAACAACAGCCTCAAGGCCTGTGCTGGCCTCCATATACCAGTAAATAAACAAAAAAAGCGAGGCGGCCAACGCCAGAACGGAAAAAATAAAAACAATAATCGGATAAAACCATTTTGACTGATCCATAATATAACAAATTACTACAACACCTTATATTTTATGTCAACGCCCGAATGTTTTGCTTTTTAATCCTGCTTTGCCTTTGTAAAACTTTTGTAAAATTTCAGATTACTGTTTTATTTCCCGCCTGTTTTCATTATTCTCAACATAAAATTAATGAGTTCGTAAAAAATCTTAAAAGAGTAATTATTTTTAAAACCACGAAGATCACGAAGGACACGAAGTTTAAAAAAAAATTATAAATTCTATTTCTTTCTTCGTGCACTTCGTGCACTTTGTGATAAGAATTTGAACTTCTTACGAAACCATCAAATATAAGACGCTGCGTTAATTTTCTTTCCACCAAATAATGAGTCTTAATGAGGTATAAAATGAAAAACATTTTACTTGTATATCCAGAAGTACCGGGTAACACATACTGGAGCTTCAAGCATGCCCTTAAGTTCGTGCATAAAAAAAGCTCTATGCCTCCTCTTGGACTCATTACCATAGCTGCTCTTATTCCTCCGGAATATAATATCAGGCTTGTCGATATTAATATCGGGCTTCTTATGGAAGAGGATGTTCTATGGGCGGATGCTGTATTTATATCGGCAATGATAATCCAGAAAGAATCATTTATTAAAGTTGTCTCAACCTGCAACCGCCTTCACGTTCCGGTTGTAGCGGGCGGCCCTTACCCGACCTCAAGTTATGATAAGATAGAAGGTGTCGATCACTTTCTCCTTGGAGAGGTCGAAGATACTCTGAAAACATTTCTGTCTGACTATGAAAACGGATGTGCAAAAAAGACATATTCACAAGGCGGCCGTCCGGACCTGTCAAACTAAGTTACTCCAAGATTTGATCTCCTTGACATGAAAGCCTACTCCTCGATGTCAATTCAATATTCCCGGGGCTGTCCTTTCAGGTGCGAATTCTGCGATATCTGGATATCATACGGGAATACCCCGAGGTTAAAATCGGCAAATAATATAATTCTTGAACTCGATTCACTATACGATCTTGGATGGCGTGGGCCGGTCTTTATAGTGGATGATAACTTTATCGGAAATAAAAAACGGGTCAAGGGCGAACTGCTCCCGGCCCTTACTGATTGGCAGAAAATGCACAGATACATTTTCAGATTTTTCACGGAAGCCAGCATAAACCTTGCGGATGATGAAGAGCTTATGGAGCAAATGAAAAATGCGGGCTTTAATGAAGTTTTTATCGGGATCGAAACGCCATCACTGGAATCTTTGAAAGAAACCGGAAAATTACAAAATCTTAAAAGCGATTTACAGGAATCTGTGCTTAAAATACAGAGTCACGGAATGGAAGTCATGGCGGGTTTTATCGTTGGATTTGACAGCGACGGGGAAGATATATTCGACCGGCAGATCTCTTTTGTTCAGAACGCCGGGATTCCCAAAGCGATGGTAGGTCTTCTTATTGCGCTGCCCAACACGTCCCTTTTTTCACGATTAAAAAGAGAAGGCAGAATAATATGTGAGTCGATCGGTAACAACACACACGGGATGAGCACCAATTTTGTCACTAAAATGGATGTTGTAAAATTAAAAGAAGGTTACAAGAAGGTTTTGGACAATATTTACGACTCAAACCTGAAAAATTACTTTGCCCGCTGCAACATACTCCTTGATAATCTGGGGAATACGGCTTTTTTCCAGAGACAAGTCCGTTTTCCGGAAATAAGAATATTTATTGAATCGCTATTCCGGCAGATCTTCACACGTTATGGTTTTCAATATATTAAGTTTCTTACAAGAAATTTAATTAAGCACAGCAATATATTTGCCGAAACTATCCGGTTCGGCATTGTCGGGCACCATTTCCATGTAATTACGAGAGAAATGCTCAAGATGGATAGAATATATTTATCTCTTGAAGCATCTTACTGCAAATTCAGGGAACAGATTAAGAAATATCAGGAAACGGTAAAAGTTAATTCCAGAGAGACCATCATAAAAGCGACTTTGCTTTTAAATCAAAGCAGGCAAAATTTTGAGGAATTGAAGAAAAAAGCAGGCAAAATCGATGCAGACTTCCGCAACGAAATAATAATTAAGTTCAACGAGGTTTCAAAAAGGACGGAAGATCTGTTTAAAGAATTTGAACGTTCATGTCCGGCAATTTCATTAGAAGTCAGGAGAAACCCCATTTCCTGACACAGGAGAGGAAAGGAAAACAATCATGTTCAGTTTTTTACCCGGATATCTTCGCGGAGTATTATCGGTGCTGATTTATGCGGTCAATACAGTTTTCTGGACAACGCTCCTTTTTATAGCCGCATTTTTAAAACTGATCATGCCGTTTTGGAAAAAGCATTATAACAGACTGCTTAACTGGATTGCCGATAAGTGGATACTGGTCAATACGATTAACCAGAAACTTATGAACAATATACGGTGGGATGTTAAAGGTCTCGAAACCCTAAAGCCTGACGGATGGTATCTGGTCGTGGCTAACCACCAGTCGTGGACTGATATCCTCGTTCTGCAGAGAGTGTTTCACAGAAGAATTCCTTTTCTTAAATTTTTTTTAAAGAAGGAACTTATATGGGTCCCGTTTTTAGGTCTTGCATGGTGGGCGCTCGATTTTCCTTTCATGAAGAGGTATTCAAAGACATTTCTTGACAAGTATCCGCACTTGAAAGGGAAAGACATAGAAATTACAAAAAAGGCCTGTGAAAAATTCAAAACAATACCTGTATCAGTAATGAATTTTGTTGAAGGAACCAGATTTACCTCTGAAAAGCACAGGAAACAGAAATCCCGGTATGCAAACCTGCTTAATCCCAAGGCCGGAGGAACGGCCTTTGTTCTTTCAGCAATGGGTGAACAGTTGCATAAGATAGTGAATGTGACGATTGTATATCCAAATGGGGCAAAGAGCTTCTGGGATTTCCTGTGCGGGAAAATAGGGGAAATAAAAATAATGGTCGAAACTTTGCCGGTTAACAGAGAGATAATCGGGGATTATGTCAACAATGAGGAATTCAGGAACAATTTCCAGAAATGGATCAATTCGGTCTGGGAACGAAAAGACATGCAAATTAATGCCATGCTCAAATCATAAAAGATGGTCATCTGAAAATTAGTGGGTAGTCTCAGGGTTCAAAGGCTTAGATTCATCCCAGCTGCAAGCGGTTCGGAGACTCAGTTCCAGATGCAACAGCCATTATCAGGAATCCGGACTATCTCAACAGGGAAATCCTTTCAGAACTTCAGGGAGTAAAGCAGGGTTTTTTTATCTTCGGTATTTTTTATAGCCTGCGACAACCCAGCTTAAGCCCCATCCCAGGAAAATTGGCCATGCGCCTATATAACAGAAAGCAGCCAGATTATTGTTCCACGGTTCGAAATAAAATGCCACTGAGATAATCCACAGGAGGGAGAGAAATATTGCAAGGCGCACACGACCGGAAACAACGAGAGCTTTTTTTACCGGTTTGACAAAAGTTACCTCCTGCCTTTTACCGGCTCTCATTCTTGGTATAAAAAATATTGCGAAAGCTATCAAAGCTATTAACGCTATTTCATTTATTCCCGAACCCATCTTTCTCCATGTTATATTTTTGTTTTCCGTGTCAATTATGAAGGCTTCGTAATAAGTCTCATAAATATGTGTTTTTAACCCGATTGAAAAATCTTGAGAAGGCCGGTCTTTCGGGCAACTTCAATTGCATGCTTTCTAACACAAATAAAGGATATGGGCAAGCCGTCCTGTAGAAGTGAGTTATTCAATGCTCTTATATTAATAAAGACAGTTTTGACTTGACCGGGCGGCGGTTGGTGCTATTTATGATTATATGAAATTCATCAAAGGAATTTTATACTGGTCATCTTTTTGCGCGGGATTATTAATAATCCTCTTACTGACTCTTTACCTGTTACTTCCAAGGGTTATTAACGAAGAATATCTTAAGGCACGAATAGCCGGATATGTATCTGAAAGGACCGGAGTTTATATCAGCCTCCAGAATGTCGAGATGATGTTCTTTCCGCGCCTGCATGCGCAGATCCGCAACACAAGCCTGTCGGTTCCGCAGAAATTTGCCGTAAAAGTAAATTTAATAAGAGCATATCCCGAAATTATTCCTTTATTTAGAGGGGAGGTTAATGTAAAAAAGCTTTATCTTGACATTCCCCGCATTAAAATATTCTTGCCTGAAAAGATGCCTGAAGAGAATGAATTGTTTAAAGAAATTACTTTTCAGGAGATTGAAAAAAAGCTTAAATTTATCATTAGGCACCGGTCGATAAAAGATACTGATCTTGCCGTTCAGGTCAGAAACGCAGAAATAGATTTTTATACCGGGAACAGTCGTTCTTTCATATTTAACGGGATATCATTACGTTTAAGGTTAAAACCGGGCCGGATTAAAATTGATTTGACCGGCAAATCGAATATCTGTGAAAAGATATTATTTAACGGCCAGTTTCTTTCCGGCAGTTCGACCGGCGAAGGTCGTATTGAATTGCTGAACTTAAATCCCGGGGCTCTTGTTGATTATTATTTCCCCGGTTCAGGTATAAAGCTCAATAATTCGCAGGCAAATATAAAAGCGAATTTCAGCAAGGAAGGGCTTTTAAAGTTTTCTTCGAAATTCGAAGGAGAGATACCCCTTCTTTCATTTCAGAGAAATACCGAAAATTTAAATATCAACTGCAGAGCGTTCTCCGGTGATATAAGCGCCGATAAAGATAAAACCATCATTACTATTAAGAAGCTCGACCTGGTTAACCCGGAACTTAGTCTTGCCGGCAATTTTTTCACAAGCAAATCCCTTTCCCTGGTAAAATTTGATCTGGACGGAACAAATGTAGATATCAATACAACCAGGAGAGCAGCCCTTTTCCTTGAAGGTGATTCAGGTACGACTAAGGATATATTTGATATTATAAAAGATGGAAAGGTGCCTTTCATCAACATAACCGCCAGAGCGCATTCGCTGTCAGAGCTGGGGAATATTAAAAATATATCAATCAGGGGAAATATTCTTGACGGGAAAATAACCGTCCCTGAGCCGGCGCTTGAACTTGAAAGTGTTAAAGGGGATGTGACGGTTTCACTTGGTGTTCTTGAGGGAAACAACCTTGAAGGCCGGTTTGGAAATTCAACTGCAAAACAGGGTGTGCTTAAGCTCGGCTTATCTGACAACAGCGACCTCTTCTATCTGGACACATCTGTCCATGCCGATCTTTCGCGACTGCCTTCTGTGCTTGAACAGGTTGTGGAAGATGAAACTTTTTTGCACGAGCTTTCGTTGATAAAAAAATGCGAAGGTCAGGCAGACGGGATATTAACCGTTAATGACAGCGGAGGCTCTACTAATGTCAAGGTGGATGTTTCCAAATTTAACCTGCAGGCCTTATATGAAAGATTTCCAGCCCCGGTCGCAGTCAGTGGTGAAAAATTTTTCCTCGACGATTCGATGATTTATTTCAAACTTCAAAATGCTGCCTGCGGCAGATCTTCAATCTCGAACCTGTCGGCAGGATTCAGGCATAACAAAGATAACTCTTTTAAAATTTTATCTGAGAAATCGAGAATCCACGCAAAAGAAATCAATCCGTTTATTCTGTCTTTCCAAAGCGCCAAAAAAGCCTTGAAAAACATTTCATTCCCCAGGGGCAAGATAAACCTTAATAATTTTGAGTTAAACGGCCCCCTTTTTGACCCGCAGGCATGGAGCTTCAATACTTCCGGTAATATCGAAAATATGACCGTAAATTATGATGCCCTTTTCAGGGAGCCTGTTACAATAACAAGCCTGATATTCAAAACTCACGGGGAAAAATCTCAGAAAAAACTCAATGAAAGCAGAATCGAAATTGAAAAATGCAGAATCGAATCTGGAAGGAGCAATATAGCCTTTAGTGGAAACGCTATTTTGTCAAAGGAGAAATTACAGCTTGATGTGAATGCTACGGCCGATTTTCTGGAATGGTCAGATATAAAGGATTTTGCGGATAATAAATTATTTCAAACAGGCGGGGCTAAAAAGAGCTCCAGAGATTCTTTCCTTTCAGGAATAATAAAGACAAAAATAAAATATATAAAATACGGTAATCTGACCTTGAGCCCTGTTCATGCCGATATAACTCTTGGAGCGGACAATCTTTCAATTGCGTTGATTGGCGCTGATTTTTGCGGAGTATCGGTTACAGGAATAATTGAAGCAGCGCGGAATAAATTTGAATTCAGGATATTCCCCTTTGTCCGTGATGAAAAACTCGAATCTTCCATTAATTGCTTTTTCAACAAGCAACAGGTGGCAACCGGTTATTTCAGTTTAGACGGCGAAATATTTACAAGGGGTAAAGGATCCGAAATCGCAAGACTGCTTAACGGAACACTTGACTTCAAAGCAAAGGAAGGAAGAATATACCAACTCGGGTTTTTGTCGAAAATATTTGCCCTCTTGAATTTAACCGAAATATTCAGGGGTAAAATCCCTGATCTTGTCGGCGAAGGATTTGCCTATAACTCAATAACCGCATCCGGAAAACTGGAAAAAGGTAATTTTGTAATTACCAGGTTTGTTATCGACGGCGCTTCAATGGCAATAGTCTGCACCGGCAATATCAATCTTAATAAAGAGAGTATTGACCTTGTCATTCTTATCTCACCGTTTAAAACCGTCGATCTCATTATTAAATATATTCCCCTCGTCAACCGGATACTAGACGGCAACATAATATCAATTCCGTTCAGGGTCACAGGAAAGCTGGAAGATCCTGACGTTATACCTCTTTCTCCGACTGCAGTAGGTTCAGGATTGCTGAAAATGCTGCAAAGAACTATCGAGCTTCCGATCAGAATAATGCAACCGCTGTCCGGGGATTAAAGCCCCCCGCTGCAAGTTATCTAACACAGAGCTTTGCATAACATCTTATTAAAGTTGCATACCCGAACGGAATAGATTTATGATATTTACTATAGGTTAAAACAGTCTTGTTTTTTTCAGCCTGCCCGCAAGCCTGTCAGCAATATCAGTTATCTCTTTTATCCTGAAGACATAGCCTGCAGAAACAAAAATGGGCGCGAACAGTACGGAAAGGAATGCAACCATCAACAGGCTGCCTGAAAATGAAGCCACATCAAAACCACCCAAATAGTTTTCCTTGAACCACTCGATCAGAACCCCCATTACCGCGCTGAGCAGACATATTTTCACGAAAAACAGATAAACCTGCCTGCTGTGTAAGTTACTGCTTCGTCTGTTCCACATGGCATAGAGAATGACAACCTGGATAAATGCGGAAAGAGAGAGCGCAAGGGCAATGCCGTTAACCCCCATGACCTTCATGCCGTAATAGTAAAGGGGTATGCTGAGAAGAACCGACATGGTTCCGAAAACAGCGGGGAAAAATGTGTTCTGCATTGCATAAAACCCTCTTGAAACAACTGTCTGGGCTGCAAAAGCAAAAGTGCCTGCAAGGAGAAAGAGAAGAATACCGGAAGTCAGTTCCGTTGCGGCGGCATCAAACCTTCCTCTTTGAAATATGATCAGCACAATTTCATGTCTCAGCACCATCGCAAGCACTGAAAAAGGCACGACTGCGGCAAGGCCCCGCAAAGTGTCATTAAGCAGGTGATTCATCTCTTCCAGTCTCTTTTCAGCTGCAAGGTGTGCCATGAAGGGATATGTGGCCGTTCCAACGGCCTGTCCGAACAATCCAACCATGATAAACATTATCCTGAGACCATAATTAAGCGCTGCAATGCTGCCACCGGGCATGAAGCTGCCGAAGAATTTCAAAAAAAATTCGGTTGAAAATGTCATTGTCAGTCCAAACATAAGAGGTAATGTCAAAAATAGATATTTCCTGAAATCCGGATGCCTGAAATCAAAAGAAATCCTGTATTTCATTCCGGCTTTTTTTGCGCCCCGGTATTGCAGGATGAAATTTCCGATAAAAGCGCCGCCTAAAACCCCCCATGAAAAAGCTTCCATGCCTAAATAAGGTCCGAGCAGGATTCCGCCTGCTATAATCCCCAGGTTATATAAAAGCGGGGCCAGAGCAGGAACAAAGAACCTCTCCTTCGCAAACTGAACAGCCATAAAAAGGCCGCCTGTAAAAAAGAAAAACTGGGCCGGAAGAATTATCCTCGTCATCCGGACGGCTTTTGAAAATATTACGGGATCCCTCAGTCCCGGCGCTATTACAGAAACAAGTTCCGGTGCAAGAACCATGGCTGCAAGTATAAACAAAATCAGGAGTGAGCCAAAGCAGGTCATGATCAGCGAAAAAACTCGCCACCCTTCTTCTTCATCTTTAACCGCCAGATAGCCTGAAAAAATGGGTATAAAAGTTATTGAAAGGAATCCGCTTGCGGCGACATGATTCAGTATTTCAGGAATGACAAAAGCAATCTGGTAAGCATCAACGTCTCCGCCTGCTCCACCGGTAAAGGCAATTGCCATTTCCCTGAAAAGGCCTATTACGCGGCTTAAAAAAACCGACACCATCATAATGGCCGAAGCAATTCCGATTTTTTTATAAAGACCTGGAGACATGTTTTGTTAAATTCGCCCAAGATATAGTTTGATAATTGAAGCTCCCAGCCGCAGGCAGCATGGAATGCAATAGCTGTTCCGGTTCGAATAAAAAGGTTGATCTTTTATATTCAGGATGTTGCCATACCATAAATTCATGCAAAAAAACAAAATATGTTTATACATCAAAGACGGTTGCAAGTTTTAAACAAGTTTTAAACTTGCAACAATATTAAATATAGTGTAGTTCTAAAATGAGATATCTGTTTAAAGAAGGAGGTTTTATGCCTGACCCATACTGGACAGCTATGCTCAGCATAGGGATTATCGTCGTTGCCATAACTTTTCTTGCGGCTGTTTTCCTTCTCATATACTCTTTCATTCAGATAAAAAGAGCCGCAACCGCTTTGACCGATTTCCTTGCGGCAACCGACTCGAAATTAAACCCGCTGCTTAAAGAAGCTGAAGAAACATTAAAAAGTATAAGGGCTGTGAGTGATGATATCGGCTCAGCCACATCAAACATCAGAAATATATCCGGTGCACTTTCTAATATAGCGCTACAGGTCAGAATCTTCGGATTATTGACGGAAGGCCTGCAAAACCTGCTTTCCGACCGAATAACAGGCCTGAAAGCAGGCATAAAGGCGGCTCTTGATGTGCTGCTCAATAAGGAGAAAAAAGGAGGAGAATAATATGGATAAAAACACTTACGGTACAGGATCTTTGGTTGCTTCATTTCTTTTGGGAGGAATGATCGGCGCAGGAATCGCCATCTTGCTCGCACCTCAGTCCGGACGCGAAACAAGGGGAAAAATAAAAGAGTTTGCGGAAACCGTTAAAGAAAAGATGGCAGCTTCCGTTGAAAGCGCAAAGGATATCCTTGAAGAAAAAAAATCCGTTCTTTCAGCCGCGGTTGAGGCGGGGAAAGAGGCTTATAATAAGGAAGTAAATAAATAATCAGTCGAGGTCGACAGGTACGCCGCATTTATTGCACCGCTTTGCTCCTCTGAAGAGTTTATGCCCGCAGCCGGGGCAAAGGTACCGGGCCTCTTCATCCTCAATCCACTTTTGTGTGCCATGTTCCCGCCAGTAGGGAACAGATCTTAATATGACCCTTTTCCCAACCGGCATCGGGAAATTATTAATCTGATCACAGGGGAAATCATCGCAGTTATTACATCCTTCATAACCTTTGCCCTGAACGCAATCCCTTATGCCGCATATCCTGCAAAATATGGATTTCCTGTCTGAAAGGCACCCGTCACACAAGAGGTCTTCAGGCTCCAGCTTATCAATACCCGGAATATTTGATTTATATACACTTACAAGCTTTTCCAGAAACTTTCTGTTGTTGTCCCTTGTGGCATAATAGACACCGCATACTCCGCAATACAACCCGCACGGGGCAATAAGATTTGCTTTTTTTTCCATAACAAGACTCCCGCTGTTGTTTTTTAAAAATAACGAACCCATTAACAATAGTTATTTAACCCAATATCTGAACCCTTCTGATCAAAAAAAACCTGAATAAAAGATTGACAAACAAGATGAAATTTTATTATTATAAGTGAGCGTTTACTTACATTAATATGTTTTTTACAGTATACTGAAAAAGGAATTATATTTATGTCTGAAGAACAAACAAACAAGGTGACGGATTCAGAGAGCCGGGTCGGAAAATACGTCCGCTGGTTTTTCATCGGCGCGACCATGATTATAATTATTTATACTATTGTAATGGCGACCATGAAAAAATTCGGTGGAGCATAAGGAGCCTTTACGATTATTTTTGAACGACGTCTTAATCGTATCTGCCTGATAAAAACATCAACGCCGTATCACCATCCGGTGAAAAACATTCCATAGCGCGTCGAACTTTGCTGTAAGGTCAAAGCTGTAATTGCTTAAAGCCCAGGTATTAACAAGCCCCTGTATCATTCCAAAGACAAGAAGTGCGGTTGCTTCGGGATCAATATCTTCCCGAACCACTCCCTCCTTTATTCCATTATCCAGTACGCCCGTGAAATGCTGAAGGTAATTTTGTATATCATCATATACCTGCTTGTTTAATTTCCTGTCTCCGAAACTGATAATTTCGGCGATTACCTGAAATGAAACCCCCCGCTTCTGTTCAATTATGGAAAGATGGTTTCTTAATGTTTCGCCGATATTATCCGGACATTGAAGATCGCTTTGTGCCGCAGAATCGATGTCTTTTACCAGACTGTCGGTAATATGACGGGCAAGGAAGGAAAGGATCTCTTTTTTGTTGTGGAAGTGACGGTAGATAGCAGCTTCTGATATTTTAACTTCATTTGCTATATTTTTTACCGTAACATGTTCACTGCCTTTTTTGTATATAAGTTTCCTTGCGGCTTCAATTATTTCTCTTTTTCTTATTTCCGTGTTTTTGCGGGCGCTAGGCATTAGGGTTTATCTCCATCTGACGCTGACAAACAATGAATGGTCATTTACATTTACCTATCCATTTTCCACTCATGTTGCTGGTCATTTTGCCTTCACCTCCGCCCTCGTTCGGAAAGGTCATATTCATAACGCCTTCGTATGCATCTCCCTTATAGGTGATTTTACCCGTGCCTTTAGTTGGACCCTCTTTGCCGTTGCATTTTACGGTCCAGGATACTGTGTTGCCGTTTACGGTCACATTTACCTTCTCGCATTGCTCTCCTTTTTCGTTCTTCTGGGGGACAAAATCATTTTTTGTAAGACACTGTGTATATTTAACCGGTGGTATCGGCATTGTCATTCCAGGCATTTCCATTTTTGATGTAACGGTTATCTCCCACAAACCTTCCTTCATATCCGGCGCGGCAGCTGCAAAAGATACATATGTAAGCAATAACACGATTATCAGGAGCAATAAGAATTTTTTGTCCATTTTCTTCCTCCGGGATCCTTACTTTAATATAACGATCAGGCGCATTGATAAACAAACAGAACTGTTTACGTTAACATATCAACTGATAATAAGACGCCGTCTTGGTATCATGGAAAATATCCTTATGTCCAGAACAAATTGCTGCTGAATATCTCCGGTTTATAGTGATTGTCAGAATAATGTTCCGATTGGAGCTCGTTTAAATTGACTATTTCCTAATGCATCACTTATAAGTATGTTTAAATTGCTGCACTCTTTCCTCTGTCAGAGGATGTGTCGACAGGTAACCCGTCCATGTTCCAGATGAACTTTCCTGATCCGGTTTCTTTTTTTTATCAAGCCGAAGCAACAGTTCGGCGAAATGAACAGTCGGTATGTTGTGTGAGCGGAGATAATCAACGGCGTAGTCATCCGCTTCCTGCTCAAAATTTCTTGAGTATGAAAGCTGTGTCAATATGACCGGAAGACCGAGAAACAGCTCAGAAGATCCGGATATATCGCCTGTAATTGCAAGAAGGGCAAAAGAAAGCAGGGAGTCCTGGATTACAGTGCGCAAGGCATGTCGATGTACCACGTGACCGGCCTCGTGAGCCAGCACCGCAAGCATTTCATTATCGTGGCCCGATATCTTAACCATCTCATCTGTAAAGATAACAATCCCGGAAGGAAGCGCAAATGCATTGGGGCCAACCCTGCCGCCTTTTCTGAACAGAATTTTCAGTCCGTATTTTGAGTGATCATCGATAACCGGCTGTAAATGATTTGTAAGGCGGAACTTTACCTCTTCATCCAGCTCTGAAGGTTTAAATACCGACCTGTCCAGAATTTCGAGAGTCTGCCTGCCTGCATATCCGGCGGTTGCAAGAGGAAGGTGGAAGGCGATGGATTTTGAAGCGGCAGGAACACCGAATTTTATTGCCCCGAACATAAAAAGGAGAACCGTCGCGAGGCAGATCAGAACGTAGAGCCTGCGCGCTTCCAGATAGTGGACTGCCTGCATCCATGATCGTTGCTTCAGTCGTTTGAGAATATGGTCAACCGCTTCATTATCTTCCGTCTCAAATTTTTCACCGGTTGTGAAATATAAGTACCTTGGCGTTTCGGCAAGGCGGGGAGAGACTGAAATATCAAACCCGGCAACCTTCTTGAATACAGTTCCGTTTTCGGAGTCCTCAATCCCGATTGCGCCGTTATCGTAAACGCGGAAGACAGCCGCAGTCTGGGCCGAAGTTCTGCCGTCGTACCAGTATCCTTTAATTGCAATCATAGGCCGAAATCAATATCCATGAAATCGGTTGCTTCAGACCCGACCGCGTTTATCTGTTTTTTAGACTCAGCAACAAAACCGTCGAGATCTCCTCCGGGAGCGAGTTGAAGATGCTCAATCTTATACTTCATGCTCCGCACCTTTGCCCATGGGTGGAAAAGCCCCAAGGTTAGTGCTGTTGCCAGGGAATTTGTCAAAACAATAAATAAATAATCTTTCAGCTTCATGTCGGCTTCGAAACGGTGGTCTACAATGCTGCTTGAGTTGTAAAGGAGATTCCCGGTCTTAACCGATATGAAGGCAAAAATATAAAGATAGAGGGCAAGAGCAACAAGAATAAAAAGCGGAGGAAAGAGAAAAAAAGAGCCTGCAATCAGGAGAATTCCAATCAGGACAGGAATAAGAAGGCCGAGAAAAATACGGTTGTAATCCCCGTATTTTGCATTGAATTTAAAACCGGTAGTGCCGTAACCGGAGTTTTCAACCATGAATTTTCTCTGCCTGTAGTAAGCATAAGGAAACATGATACCAAGTGTCAGAAATGCAACCATCGGCCACAAAAGGTATGCTTTTGCAGCTTCCCTGTATGATCCGTTAAAAGCAAAGCGAATATTTCTCAGGGAGCTGTTTCTTGCATTGAAAGCAAGGGACCGGGTAATTAGCCAAGGAATGGCTACGACAAAGGTTATGCTCAGAACTACCCCTGCAATGGGTAATATTTTCGATAAGAGGCCCTGAAACAGGAAGAAACCTGCAACTATAAGACGGCCTTTCAGGATCTTGGAAGGTTTTGCCAGGTATTCGAAGCTTGCTCCTGTGATTCTTGTGTTGCCGTAAAAATACTGGTTCTTACGGACTTTGGCCCAGGCAGAATAGATTCCCAGGGTAATTATTGAAAGAAGGATATTGACAAGCCATATTCGGAAATATTCGGAACCGCTCCCGCGGAATTCAAACGGAATTTTATCCGGCTTTTTTTCCGCTGCTGCCGGTTTTGCCCCCTGAGTCTTTTCGCTGATCTCAACAGTTTCCACAGCGCCGGCATATGCGGATTTTTTTTCATCTCCCGGTTCCTGCATCAATGGAGTTTCTGAAGGCTTTTGCTCCTGAATGCCGGCCTGAACCTCTACAGGTTCCAGAAATATCTGCAATCCGGCTTTTTTGAGAACCTCGGCATATTTCCAGGCCGTACGCTCATCCAGATCTTTTTTTAAAATAAACCGCTTTTGTGCAAGAATCTGCCCGGCTTTTTCCTCACTTATTGAAAACAGCCTTGTAATATTACGTTTAACATTACCGGGCGCAAAGCCGGCCATGATTTCGCCCCTGAACACAATATTATATCTGATTTCAGCCATTCTTTCCTCCTACAGGAAGATGTTGCCCCGCACCTGTTATTACCCTGAAACCTTTGCATAACATCCTGTATAAAGCCATCGCTCTATATCTCCTGATCCCACAACCCTGATGTCAGTTCGGCGATGTTTTCTCTCTGAGCAACGGCCAGGGAGCAGAACGGTGAATTATCAAAGGTGGTGTTTCTGTTTTCGACTATCAGCACTTTAGCATCCCTGCTTAAGGTGTGTGTATGCCAGACCGACTTTTTTACGTTATAAATCTTGAACGGCTGCATATTCTCCGCAAATATTTCTGTGATTTTCTCGTTTCCTTCCCCTATAAAAAGAATGCATTCTCCACAAAGCAAAACGAAAACTTCGTCGGTCTCATTGTGGCGCTGCATCGCTTCAATCTTTTCCGGCAAAAGGTCGTTGCTGAAGTTTAGTATGGCGACGCGCCACGTGGCATAGTCAACCACAGGACTGTACCCTTCTTTGTCATAATCGCGTACTTCCAGGAGTTTTTTGCTGATGAATGATCTCATGGTTTTTTTCTCCGGATCTGTTTGCGTAATTGTAATCAGGCCTTTTTATAAACTATGATTACCATTTTTGCTGGTGGGTGTCCAGCCAAACACTGAAACTGCCTTTTCAGGCGGCAGATGGTGTATATAAATCACTTTAGCAATACAGTATCTAAATTTAAATTGATATTATTCCACAAATCTGTAAAGTTTTACATATAAAAAGCCAGCGACAGGCTGGCAACTAAAAATTCATTAATAAATGCAACAGAGGATCAAAGATATGGTGCCGGATTCAGTGATTATAACCGCCAACGTATGCCAGATTGCAACTACGTTCATTTCCCTGTCGGCTTATCTGCCCCAGTGGATCAAGCTGATCAATACGCGGTCAAGCTCGGATATATCCCTTCGTTCATGGTGTATCTGGATCGTGGCCGCGTCTTTTACTCTGTTCTACGCGATAGTCCAGTTCATGTTGAACGGCAGGGGGTGGCCTCTGATCATCTCGGCAGCTGCTTCGATGTGCTGCATTCTGTTCACTATTTTTCTTGTTGTGAAATTCAGGACGAAAAGTCTGAAAGTCAGGGAAACAGCGTGAAGGCGCTTCAATCGGCACAAAAGAGCAGTGTTCTGGACCTTAAAGCAATCGTATTACTGACCGTACTTTGCGCAAGCTGGGGCCTGCAGCAGGTAACCATCAAGATCGCCAACCAGGGAGTTTCTCCGATCCTGCAATCCGGTATCAGGTCTGTAGGCGCTGCAATTCTGGTCTGGATCTGGATGACGGCATGCCGTGAACCGCTATTTAAGAAAGACGGCACACTCTGGTGGGGAATAGGAATTGGTTTTCTGTTTTCAGGAGAATTTATTCTCATCTACTGGGGGCTCGTTTTTACCAACGCATCGCGCGCCGTAATTTTTCTGTACATGTCGCCTTTTGTTGTTGCACTGGGATCGCAGTTCTTTATCCCGGGTGAACATTTAAGAAAAATCCAAATCATGGGTCTGTGCTGTGCTTTTACCGGAATTGTCATAGCATTCTGGGAATCTTTGAGCTTTCCGACATATAAGATGCTGATAGGTGATTGCATGCTGGCTATTGCGGCTGTTTTATGGGGAGCCGTTACCGTAATGATCAAGGCGAGCCCTCTTGCCGGGATTGGGCATAGTAAAACACTGCTTTATCAGCTTGGCGTTTCCGCATTAGTTCTGCCGGCAGCATCAATAGTCATGAATGAAAGGGGTATTGTGCTGATGACCCCTCTTATTGCTTTATGTCTTGCCTACCAGGCTGTCTGGGTTGCATTTATCACATATCTTGTATGGTTCTGGCTCATCCGCCATTATCCTGTTTCACGTATCGCTTCGTTTACTTTTCTCACGCCGATTTTCGGCGTGCTGGCCGGAGGACTGCTGCTGAATGAGCCAGTTTCAAAATCGCTGCTGCTGGCGCTTCTTCTGGTAGGTACGGGCATTTATCTGGTCAACCGTCCGGACGTAAATCATGCTTCGGAACAATAAAATGGCGCATGAAGGCATTTTGTGATATAATTAATTTATGAATAAAAATTCTATTTTAGAATATTGGCTGAAATCAGCTGATAATGACTACCGAACCATGCAATATCTGTTTAAGGGCAAAAATTATCCGTGGTCGTTATTTATCGGGCATATCGTGATTGAAAAACTATTAAAAGCCTATAATGCAAAATATATTGATGTAAATACACCGTTTATTCACGATTTATTGCGCATTGCCGAAAAAGCAAAACTTGGCCTTTCGGAAGAACAGAAAAATTTCCTCGACACCCTGACAAGTTTCAATATTTAAGCGCGCTATGACGATTATAATTTGAAATTTTACACGATGTGCACGAAAAAATTTGCTGAAGAACATATTAACCAAATAAGGTCTTTCAGGATATGGATAAAAAAAATGCTTTGAAACTTGGGCGGGATTACGTGAACTTCCTTGTTTCTAACCGATATTATAACGTAAAAGAAGCCTTCCTATTCGGTTCATACACGCGTGGTCGATTCAACGATGACAGCGATATTGACATAGCTCTCGTATTGAAAGGATATAAAGATACAATAAAAGAACTGTCAAATTTAATGAGGCTTCGGAGAAAATTTGACCTGCGCATAGAGCCTCATCCTATAACTGAGGAGGATTTTAAAAGCGGGAATCCTTTTACTGAAGAAATAAAGCGAGGGGTGAAAATTTTGTAGTTTTTATTTGATTGTCTTTCCCGGAAAAAGCCTCCGTTGTTCTTTGTTAAAAAAACCAAAAATAAAAAAGAATGCTGTAAGGAACTGTATCGCTATATACAGTACCAGATCCTTTATAAACTTTCCGAATTTCTTCATGGCTTTTTTCTCCATTTTTATTTTGTTGCCACAGCAATCAAGTTATAAGGCGTTCCCTTGTCAAGGACTTCCTTATTTGGAAGACGCAGAGGAATCCTCTTATGGTTATAGCCCATGACCTCTGATGGAAGAGTATCGATGCCATATAGCTTTTCTTCTGGTAAATTTGCCTTGCCTGGATAATCAGTGTCGCTGTAGATGACGATGTCCTTGAATCCGGCACGAGTCAGTAATCCCTTCAGCCTTTCCTCCGTTCGGAAGTTAAGTCCCCATCCACCAAAGGGATTGTCCCTCGCACCGATGTGTTGAATAAGAAAACTGCTCAAGGGATCCGTACATTTCATGTGGTGGTTGGATGACGAAATGATCAGCTTGCCGCCTTCGTTCAGCTGATTGAAATCTTCTGCCAGAAGAACAGCCGCCACATCATCTCGGAGGCCGCAGATCACGCCGATCTTGATGATCAGATCCGCCATCTCCCTACTTTCTGTGAGGCTTTGCCGCTTATATTGGATGACTCCCGGTTTGATTATGCTCTGATCCTCAAGATGACGGGTGATCCGCTCTCCGAGATCAACCGCCTGCCGGCTGGTGTCGTAGTTGAGGACGGCGACCACGGCGCCGTCCGTATGTCTTGTTGCGTTGACTTTCTATTACCCACAAGTATCATGCCTGAGCCGCCAGTGTCCAGCCTTCACTCAGATCCGCGAGTCGCTTCCATCCTCTCCATAAGGTAATGGTCCCCGGAGGCCCGTCGCTTCTTCGGGCC